>Ga0208221_1000012_pt1 | contig 30229 bp, 39 predicted proteins | sample LakMenEpi26Jun09_FD_150734 | JGI IMG/M metagenome (GOLD analysis project Ga0208221, IMG submission 150734) | Freshwater microbial communities from Lake Mendota, WI - 26JUN2009 deep hole epilimnion (SPAdes) | ecosystem: Environmental > Aquatic > Freshwater > Lake > Epilimnion/Euphotic zone ... | reverse complement strand
TGAGAGGTATGATAATTCTAGGACCATCTTGCTTCAAGTTTGGAAATACATCCAACTGAGAATTTGTCCATTGTTTAAATTTGGGACAGTAGTAAAAGTAGTCTAGTTCTTTAATTTTTCTTTCTTCTAAGTACACCCTTGCTGGGTGTGAAATATTTAGTTCTGAAATTTTTTCTAAATCAATGCCTGTTTTTCTTTTTTTAAATTCAGGAGATTTAAAATTAAACTCTGGATTTTTCGTCTGTGTATTTTTCCCAGTAAGACCTTCACGATAACGTTCCATCACATATTGATTATACAGATGAACACAATTATCTTTCAAAAAGTTGGTAAATGTTCTTCCTACGCCACAGTTGTGGCACTTAAAAACAAAGTCATTCTTGACCTTAAAAAGATACCCTCTAGTTTTGTTCTGATGCTTTTTACTGTCACCACAGTAGGGGCATCGGAAGTTGTAGAGGGAATCTTTTTTCTTTGAGAATTTTTGAAGCTGGGGAGAAACTAAACCAATGTACTTGGTATCAATGTAACTCATCGTGTAGTGGTTTGCTCGGTCCCTCCATCATAGCGCATGGCGAGCATGTTGTCAACAAACGGGACCACCAATCCAACCAGCAAAATGGCGGCACCTACAAGGGCTGCCGCCTGCCATTTGAATTTTGATAATTCGGTTACATTATTTTCAACTGTTTCTAATCTTTTGATAACAGCTTTATGTTCTTCCGAATTACTGTGCTTGACATCCTCAATCATTTTAACGATAAGTTCATCTGTTTTAATACTTTGGTCAATACGTTCATCATGCTTAGCGAGGATATTAGCAATACGTTGATTAGATTCGGAAATCTTATCTACTGCATTCTCCAACTTATCCAGCATCTCCCTTGATAGTGTTTCGTAGATGTTTAATTTAGATTCCAATACATCCAATTTAGCGAGTTCTTTATTAATCGTATTATTAAACATCTACCTGCCCTTAAATATTTCTTACAGCGAAATCAAGAGCACTTTGATATGATGCAGCATCTTTATTAAGCATGTATCTAAATTGCTGTTGATTCTCTGCAGAAAGAGAAGCATAAGTAGCAGCAATTTTTTTAGCTGAAAAATTATCTAAGTTTTGAACAGATCCATCTTCAAATTGAATTTTAGCAAATTGAGTTTCCCCGTGTGTTAATTCCGAGGTGGCTACTTGCATTGCAACTTCAAGAGCATCTAGTGCAGTATTTTCCATAATTGTATCATTCTCAGGTTGATAAGAGTTTTTCATTACCTTCTGCTGTTGATCAGCAGCTTTCTTTTTAAAGTCAGCGAGACGGGCTTTCATCAATGTGTCCATCTCTTTTGTTTTTGTCATCATCTTGCCCTTAGCTTCGTCACGCTTCTTTTGAAGATCTTTTTGACGATTAAGCTTTTTTTGTTGGGCAATTTGTTTCTGGGCTCTCTCGGTTTCCGAGGGTGCCGCTTCAGAAATAATTGTTTCTAATTCTTCTTTCATTTTTTTGCGTCGGTTAATGCGAGAGAGTAAATTTTTTGCTCCTTTAGATCTACCGTCAATATAATCTTGATTAGATTTTTTATACTTACGATGTTGTTTAGGATTAACCAAAACAAATGCAGGTGGCAATTGAAGACCACTGCCATCGCCAGCAGAATTAATCATTTCGTTTATAGTAGATTCAGTTGTTTTAGACATTCTTGGTCAACGTTTTTATTTAAACTGTCTGGTAATCTATTTAGGAAAAGCAAAAATGCCTTTAATACAGACCAATATGTTGCTTCTATTTTAAAGAACAACAATGGTGTTGTGGCATCACCAAATACATTATACATTAAAATAATATGATTTAAAATAAGATGGGTTTTCAATTCACCTGTGGTTTCATAACGACGAAGTAATCTTTTAATGTATTTAAATCTGTTTAGATCTTCTTCAAAATCTTCATATGTAACTGATGAAGGATTTTCATAATGTTTTATAGCAAATAAAACCCAATTGTCTTTTGTCAATTCATCAAATATCATGGGTTATCAATCGTTCCAGAACCAAGAAGCAGAGCGAGTTGTTAGAGTTGCTACGTTAGAAATTACTTCATCAGCACCATTGCTTGAAGTAATCTTAACTCTATACTTTCTACCATTATCAGCAAGTACTAGATCAATACCAATGTATTCGTTGCCAGTTTCGCCAGCAAGATTAGTCCACTTAGTTCCAGATGGTGCCTGAGTTTGCCACTGATAAGAAAGTGTAGGTGATCCAGAACCAGTAACACTAGCAGTTACTCCAAATGTAGCAGATGCGTCGGAAACAGAAGTGACTGTTAGAACAACATTAGGTGCTCCGCCACCACCAAGAAGACTATCAGGAATTGTGATTGTGTCGCCACCGCTGAAATCTTGGCCACCAGAAGTATCACTAGTTACAAAATCTACAGTAACTGCCCCAGTTGCACTAACATAAACAGTGAAACTAGCTCCAGTTCCATCATTATTAGTTGTGTAGTCAGATGGTCCAATTTCATATGCTCCTTCTTCTCTAAGAGCATTAGCAGCTGGATAACTTAATCCAGTAATTCCTCCCCATGGAGCAATAGCAGTTTGATTAGTAGGTTGAGCAGAAATTGTAATAGTAGCTGCTACGTCAGCAGCAACATTATCATCTAGGTCAGCAGTATTTGCGGGAGCATCTTTGAATGCTACGAGATGCTGTGCCTTGTGACGAGTATTACCAGCGGCATCAGTATAAGTCATATACTCCCACCAACCAGGAGCAGTCAAACCACGCTCTCTGTTTGCAGGAAGTGTTGCTTCTACATCATCAATATAAACTGTACGACGAGCGGCAGTGCTATATCCCTGGGATCCTTCAACAGTGCTAGGACCATTTACAATAAGAGTGTTATCCCAATCGTACTTATCTACAGAATTTTTTTCTGTAGTGTTTAATACTTTTAAACTTTGTGCGTTATTTTCTGAACGACTGTAAAGAGTCATTTAATTACCCCAGCATGAACTTTATATCTAAAACATATTTATAAAAAAAGGGGAGTTGCCTCCCCTAGATAAGATATTTTATTTAAATCAGCATCCTTTCATTAGGGCTGTTCTAACTGCACCAGCAATAACATTATCAACATCGTTATCAGTTGACTCTACGTATCTATCTAATAGATCACATACAAGTTTTTTGGTGTGGCAGCTATTAATTGCAGCCATAATTATTGGTCTTACTAACTCTACTAGTGCTCCCATGATTTTATCCTCCTTTAGTTTAGGGTTTCCCCGTAATATTTATTTTATCCTTCTCTTGTGACCTAAGAGCTTTACCAATATACTTATTATATTTTTTTTTATTTTGTTTAAATTCTGGCGTAGATGCGTCAGGAATTTCTGGCATTACCTCAACAGTAGGCTCTGCCTTCACTGCTTTTTTTCAGCAATAATCTCCTGTTCCAAAGCAATCATTTCATCAACTTTCTTTTTGGCAGCAATAATCTTGCTAACTTTTGAACGACGACCTTTGAGGAACTTGTCTTGATTGTCGGTCTTACCATCATTATTTACATCAGCATCTTCCTTGCCTACTGGATCAAGTGCTTCATTAGTTTTCTTTTTCTCAGGAAGACCTTTGTGCTTAGTGGAAGCAAACTTCTCTGCTTCTTTGCCAGTCATTGAAGCAGCAGCTTTCTTAACTTCTTCTGAACCACCTTTCATTTCACCCTTCTTCTTGGCGTGAACCATACCCATAAATCTTTGCTGAGACTTGCTCACAGCCTTCTCAACGATGTCCTGGAGAGTTACTTGCTCCTTCATGCCTGCTTTCTTTTCTGCTTTATCCTCAGCCTTCTCGTGCTTTTCCTTAGCAGACTTACTCATCTTCTTTTCTTTTTCTTCTTCTGCCTTGCTCTCGTCTTCTTCCTTCACACACTTGTCTTTACCTTTTTCAGTGCCAGCATACTTGTAACCTTTCCAGCAAGCTTTGCCATCAGCACCTTGTTCCTTACCTTCTTTATTTTTAGCTTCTTCTAGTTCAGCTTCTTCACGCTGAACATCTTTAGTTTTTACAGTTGTGTATTCGATTTCGGCACCATGAGATTGCTTCGTTCCAGTACCAGCAGCAATGTTGATTGCTGGATCAGCAGGAGCAGCTTTTGCCTTAGGATCTTTCTTCGAGAAATCATCTTCATTACCTTTCTTTTGTAATGAAGGGATTCCTTCTTCACCAAGATGATACACTACAGACTGTATCAATGCTTGCGAAAAAGCATCCATGTTTTTAACTTCAGTCGTGGCTTTCTGTCTTTCCATTTGTAAAGATACTACTATTTTTCCTTTCTTTATTTATGTTTTCATCGATGTTAATAGCACGAATATCTTTAACCCAAGCACGAAACATCTTCTGTGATTCGGTAACAGCAATCACATAGTTAACACCAGATCGAATAATGCGACCCTTTTCCCCAGTGTTAACATTCATTATGATATTACCTTCTTGAAAAATTTCTTTTTGAAGATACGATTCTTGCGTTACTTCTTGTCTTAATTGTTTGAAACTTTTCATTTAAGGTTTTAAGTTGAACGGAAGTGGTAGGATTCGAACCCACGAACGCTTTCACGTTGCTTGTTTTCAAGACAAGTGCCTTCAACCACTCGGCCACACTTCCAATATTTTTGATGGTTCAAGTGTGATATACCTCAAGGATATAACAGGGACTTGAACTCTATCTCATTTATTTATCGGTCATCTTCTGCTCGATGCTCCGAGTAGTAGATGTCAAACGCTCCACCAGGATAACGCTTCTCAAGTTTCTTTACATTACGCTCAATAACTTCGTTGAAAGAAATTCCGAGTGCTTGAGTTGCTTGAGCAACATACCACATAATATCGCCGAGTTCAATAATAAGATGCTCCCGATTGTCATCGTTCCAGGGTTTGCCTTGGAAAACCATTTTCTTAACGATCTCCAGGAACTCACCGCCTTCAGCATTAATGCCAACGCCAGCAGTAAGCAATCGTTCAATATTGGCACCTTTACCATCAAGCTCAACAAGCCGATCAGCAAGGGAGCAAAAATCTTTAGAAGCATCGCTGGTAACGGCATCTACAAACTCTTCGTAGCGTTGAAATACAATAGTGTCAGACATAAATTAAATTACAAAAGTTGAAAATTTATTGAGGCGAGATTGTTTGTTGGAAGTATCTTCAAAGCGTTCGAAGGTTTCTTCCTCGTCGGTGTCCGTGATAGAACCTTCCGAGTCATCTACATTATACAACTTCATCTTCGCTCTGTCAATACCCACAGTGAACCTCTTGTAGTAAGTCGGATCGTTGTATCGGTTCTTAAGTTGTTTAACCATGATACGCCCAGACTGTTCAAGCTCCTCAGTGGCAATAAGAGCAAACATAAAATCTGCTGTAGCAGGAAGACCAAAGGATTCAGAAGTGTCGGTAAGATCAACGTCAGAATTGCCGAAACCAGAACGAGTAGTCTGAGTAGCAGTGACAATTGGTACGTTATGCTCAACAGCAAGACCACGAAGCTCCTCAGCAATCGCTTTAACATACGTATATGAATTTACGATATGACCTTTATATCTAGCAGAAGCACAGATATTAAGATAGTCAATGTAAATGATGTCGGGAGCGAAATCCTTTTTCAATCGTAGATCACTGAGCAATGCTTTGAAGTGACCAACGTGAGCAGAAGCAGTAGGGTATTCTTTAATAATAAGTTTACCTTGTGTCTTCTGTCCAATCTGATGAACTCTAGAAGTGAAGATTGATTCTGGAATAGATCCAATATCTTTGATGTTTACGTTCAGTAAGTTTGCATCAATGCGTTCAGCAATCTTCTCTTCTGCCATCTCCATGGTAATGTAAAGAACATTCTTCCCCTGGGAAAGATTAGAAGCGGCACAGTGACACATAAAAAGAGACTTGCCCACACCAGTTCCAGCCAAAGCAACGTTAAGCGTCTTATTCGGGAGTCCCCCTTTGGTGATAAGATTGAATTTCTCAAGATCAAATGGAATCTTTGATTCATCTTTATGATAATATTCATAACGTTGCAGTACGTTATCTACGTAGTCGTGTCCTATGTATTCATCAAACGAAACTGCCAAGGCTTCTTGAAGTATCGATGGGATTGAATCTCTTGATAACTTCGGATCTCCCCCGTCAGCAATTTTGATTGACTGGAGTAGGGCGTTGTAAATGGCCCTATCTTTACACCACTTTTCTGTTGCTGTGACGACCCAATCTTTGTCGATTGATTCATCACTATACTCTTTGATTTTCGTAAGGCTTTCTTTATAAGTGTCTTCAGTGAGATCATTTCTATCTTGTAGTGCTAAGATTAATATTTCCTTTGTAGGAACTTTATCGTACTTGACGGAGAAATCGTGAATCTCTTCAAAGATAACTTTCTCAGAATGTTCTTCAAAATATTCTGCTTTGAGATGAGGAACTACCTTCCGATAGTATTCCTCATTACAAATTAAGTTTCTTAGAATAGTTGCTTCAATCTTCTCCGTCATCACTTACCCCATAAAGAAATTCAACTGATGCTTGTTCCTGTAGCTTTGCCATTATATCATCGGTGAAATAATCATCTGGATTTCGTAGAATTTCTTTACCATAAACTTTCTTACCGTTGACTTCATAGCGACCAGCACTGTTTTTCCAGATGCCAGCTCGCTCTCCCAATTCTAGCAGACCATAGTGGCGTTCGAGACCACGCTCATCAAAATACAGACGGGTCTCGACCTTGGATCCTTCACGGGTCAGACGGGACTTCTTCGCCTCACATTTAATAATGTTTCCGATGAGATCTGTTCCATCTTTTTCTTTTTTCTTCGAGAGGTAAATGATTGTGCTAGCAGAATACTTAAGACCACTACCACCGCCCATCTCTTTCGTAGGAACGTAAGCGCCAACAACGTCATAGGTATGATTAGTAACTAACATGGGAATGTTTGCTTTGCCAAGTTTCAGTGTGAGAATTCTAAACACTGATTTGGTTAGCTGTGCCTTGGTCATGTCACGAACATTCTTGTCGTTAGAAGCATCCTCAACTTCTTTATTTGTGGCAAGCATTCCAAGGGAATCGAGAACAAACATGAGGGGCTTACGCTCCTCTTTTGGTTGCTCCATGTATTTATCGATGATTCTAACGGCCTGGGTTCTAAATTCCTCAATAGTATCCACAGGGAAAATAACCATACGCTTAGAATCAATTCCCCTGCTTTCAATCATCTGCTTACTAATGGCAGACTCAGTTTCAAAGTAAATGACTCCAGCGTTAGGATCAATATTGAGGAAATTACGAACGACACTAAGACAGAAAAAAGTCTTTCCCGTGCCCGATTCTCCAGCAATAGCCGTAATTTTATTTGAGGGAATACCCCCATACAAAGATCCAGAAACCAGGGCATTAAAAATGTAGCTCCCAGTATCAACAAAAGATTCAACGTCGCCAGCAGCAATGCCATCAGCAGCAAGGGCAGCGAATTCATTTTTACTATCCTTAATTACTTGTTGCAAAAAATCCATAATTCTCCTAACTAAAAAAACTCATGAGCGAGATCTTTCGCTCAGCATCCCAGCCAATACATTCTAGCACATTTCTGAGCGGTTCGTAAAATGACTTTTCAAATTGTGTTCTATAATCCACATACTTATCAAGATTAAACTCAACTGGTAATGTGCTGAAAAATGAGATCACATTTTCTTGGATGGGGTTTGGCATCTTGAGGTAGAGAAACTTGATCTTCTCTCCTTCTTGGATAAGAGGGTACTTGTGAGTAAGATCATTACTTCGTACATAGTGATTATACAGTAATGCACCTCTGACCTGAATAGGTGTCCTCTCTCCATAAATTTTTGAACGACTTGCATATTTTTGTAGTCCATTACAACCCCGAGGAAACGCAATGTCAAGATAATTTTGTTTCCGAGTATCTTCTTTTATCTGCTCGATAAAATTAATCACATCATCATTAGTTTTATTAATAATGATTGTGTAAGCTTTGTATAACTTATCTCGGAAGTATGCTGGCGTGGAAGATCTAGCGGTTTCCATACCACAGATTTTCATCTTAGGTTCTTTGTATCGAACACCTTCACTATCCCATACGTTAAGAACATAACGTTTCTTGGCAGTCCAGAATCCACGGTTAGCAATATTCTCCCGCTTCATCTTCATCATTTGAGCGTAAGCATTTACGTAGTCGGCCAATTCTTGGTAAGAACTTTCAATAAAAGGCTCAAGTTCCACCTGACAGACCTTATCAAGGAACCCAACAATTTTTTCATTAGGAACCTCTCTGCCTTTGTATACACTCTGTACCAAGCCATCCAGACACAAGTACATAGAATCAGTATCAGAAGCAATAACATAATCTACATTATTTGTTTTGAGAACTTTGTTTAGATGAGCATTCATCTTATTGCCAATCCAACGAATTGACAATTGACCAGATAGAGTGATAGCTTCAGCAATCTCAAGTTTGTAATAACGGAAGTGCTCGTTACCAATGGCACCATAAGCAGAGTTGAGTTGAATCTTACGTGCCATCTGAATGTTATTGCAGCGAGCAATCTCTTTCTTCAACTCAACCGTTGGATTATTTTCGTACTGCTGTTTGGCTGCCAGCATTTTCTTTTTGTAGATAGTACGTTCTTCATAGATTTTTTCCATGAGCTTTGGCAGGAATCCTTGATACTCAGTTGTATAAAAAGTGCCATTAGCACAGACAGTTTTTCCAGACAAGTCACTTAAATCAATCTCCTGATTCAAAAATCTATCCACGCTGGCATGTGAATGTCTTTCACTCAGAAGTGTTTCTGGCGAAAGATTGTATTGCATGATAAGGTGAGGATACAGAGAGTTTAGGTCAAAACTCACCACCCAGTCATACATACCAGGCACAGGTTCTTTTACATAAGCACCAGCATACTTATTATCTTTTGTGCTTTCCCTCTTAGGAGGAATAGTTATATTTTGTTTGGCGAGATAAACATAAATGATGTTATCCCACATACGTACCTGAGAATATACATCCTCAAAATTTACTTTAGCATCATATGCCATGGTAAAAGCAAGTTCAAGAAGTTTCATCTTGTCATCCAAACGATCAACAAGGCGAACGTCATGAATATTATACTTTACAAATTTGTCCCAATCTTTCGTGTAGAACTCCTTGAATGTATCATGCTCGGAGTGATCTAGTTTCTTTTCTTCGAGTTCTACAAAAGCAATATGATCAAGACGATATGATTCTTGGTTAGTATAAGTAAATTTCTTATACAGTTCAAGATAATCCAGAGTGGCAATACCCATCAAGTCATAAGCAAAGTTCTTGCGACCCTTGATAAAGATTTCTCTTGACATGGTATTTTTCCAAGGAGAAAGAAGACGAGCTTCTGCTTCTCCTACCATACGCTCAATCCTACGATAGATGTATGGGATGTCAAACAACTGGACATTCCAACCAGTAATTACATCTGGATAATTTTCCATCCACCAGTGAAGGAACCCTTTAAGTAATCCGACTTCAGAATTGAACTGGAGATAATTAACTTCTTTATCATCATTATCATAAGGACGAGATCCGAACACAGTGATCCTGCCCATCTCACTATCTTTAATACTAATCAAAAGAATTTCTTGATCAGCAGATTCTAGATCTGGGAAACCATTCTCTGCACCAGTTTCGATGTCAAGAGTAAACACACGAATCTTACTTGTGTCATATTGAATCTCATCATCAGGATACTCCTCAAAAATATATTGGTTCAGAAAACGAGTCTGACCGTAGATTTGAAAATCCTCAATGTCCTTATGATCTTGAATAAATTGTTTAGCATCACGGATGCTTCCCTGTTGTACAGGTCGAACATATTTACCGTCGAGTGTTTTCCATTCTTCCTGCTTAGCAGAAGGAAGAAACAACGTCGGATTGAATTGAACTTTGTCTTGAAATTTTTTACCATTTTCATAACCACGAACGAGAATAGAATTTCCCGATTGTTCAACACTGGTGTAAAATTTCATTCTTCAGATTCTTCGGCAATAGGAGCAGGTTTTTCTATTTCAACTAGACCACGATATTGATTGTAAAGAAAATCAGATGGATCGGCAATTAGGCTGATCTCAGAAGATCTAACAATAAACTCACGGTCTCTGGAGTATGGAGGGAAAGGTCCCACACAGGACCCATCCACCTCATACGGGTATTTTAGCACACAATCTGGGTCTCCGAACTCCACATCAGGAATTTCTTCAACTTCCGAAATGATCCACACACCATCAAAACGAATTAATTTAATAGTTTCATTCATCAGTAACAACTTCGGGGTTCACAACTTTTTCAATTTCTTCTTGTTGTAGACGAGCATTAGCATTCATAGCTTGATTTACTTGTTCAATCTTTGCTCTATATGCTTGTTCCAAACCAGAATCAGGCACTCCAATAGCAGTTACAGAATCATAAGGAATTTTGAATTGATAATCTACAGAGTATGGACACCAGCGACTAAACTTAACTTGAAGATCTTGCTGGCTATCTTCTCCACCAACCGAAATAAGAGAAAGTTCGTATGGGTGAATCATTAGAAGACACACACCTTTTCGGGCATCACCCTCTCCATCGAAAACTTCTTTCAGATCACAAATAATTTGTGTCCCTGTTTTCATGATAACAATAGACGCATTTAAATTTTCCATAATTCTCCAATCAGAATTCTAACATTATAGCACAAAAAGAAAAAAGGGGCAAGAGCTGATTCTGACCAGCTCGGCCCCTGCGGCGACGATACGATTTATTTATTCCACGAGAAGTTGACGATCACTTGTCTTAATAGAGTAAGTGGTTTTTTTCTTTTCTTCTGGAATAATCTTTTCCAAAGAAATGATCAATAGACCATCAGCAAATTGAACATCAGAAATTTTTACATCATCTGCCAATTGCCAGGTGTTTCTGAAAGAACGTTTGGAGAGCCCTTTGTGTAGGTATGTTCGTTCAGAATCTCGTTTCTCAACTTTGCTGGTAACTGTGAGAATATTTTGTTCTGTTGAGACTTCGATTTCCTGTGGTTTAAATCCTGCAAGAGCAATCTCAATCTCGTAATTACTATTGTCATTCTTGATTAAGTTATATGGAGGGTAGCTAGTTGTGTGACCAGACATAGCATCCAGACGATTAAAAATATCATCTAGCCCTACAGAAAATGGGGAATAAGCATCCCAAGTGTATTTAGTCATTGGTAGTTCTCCTTTAATAAGCGAGTGTTTAAGACCCCGAAGGCGTCTAATATAATTTAGCACACAAACAAAAATAGTGGGGTGTCGTAAACCCCACTATTATTGTTCGGTCATTAGTATAATATACCCTCTGTTGCGATACCAATCAAGATGTTTTTTGCCCCAAGGTATTGTTACCCACACTATAGTTTTTTCTGGTGTGAGAAACTGAACCTTGACTGTTCTCATCAGACTTCGGTTTTCTTCCGACCGATATTATACTTGCTTTCCAAAGTCCATTCATCCTTTTCTTTAAAGGCAAGAACTTTAATTTGATTGAGTGGAGCAACGTCCTCAATTTTTTCAGGAGTTGTTACAGTAATCAGACCCCAATCTGAAAGCAATTGAATGATACGATTCCTACGCTGAACATCATTCAACGAAAGATTAGTATGTTTGCCATCCAAAGCAAATAGTTCTTTGAAATGAACGATATAATATCTACCTTGCTTATGAAGAATATGGCAAGATTGATAAATCTTTTTTTCTTTCCTAGAAGCAACACCGATTCTCGTAAGGGTTTCACGGACTTTCAAAAAGTCATCTGGCTCAGCCAGAGAAACCTCCACCATATCAGATTGTTGCCACTGAATTACAATATCATCTGTCATTTTGTTCCACCCTTATTCAATGCCTTTTTAATTGCTACAAGTTGTTCAGTTGTGAGAATCTCTAAGGCTTCCAGAGCTTTAGTATGACTATAGCCATAATACTCTTTCACCAATTCAAGATGCTCTAAAGTTTGTTTTTTGACCCAGGGAGAAAACCTCTTCCTTGGCTTCAAACTATTTATAAAAAAGTCAAATTGCATCTTCTTGGGAAGATGAGCATTTTTATTCATTTCATTTGCATATAAAATTGCATCTGTAAATGAAGAAAGACATTTATTAATAATAAATGGGGGATAACTCTTCACTGCTTCCTGATCATCATCAAGAATTTTCTGTTTTGTTTGGTTAATAGAGTTTAAATAATCTTTTAATTCGTACTTCATTCAAAAATAGCGGTAACACCCATAACAGTTGCATTAGGATTGCGAGCAAGAGCAACTTCTTTTGCATCTTGATAATTAGTAGCAATCACATCTTCATAGAAAACACGACCACCGACATAAAGTTTCACACGGCATTTCATAATCAAAATCCTCCTTGGGTTTCATCAATAGTAGCAAAGCAACTTTCTGATAAAGGTGCGACGGGGACAGTTTTTGCACTGTCCCAATCTGGTTTATGATATTTTAAATATTCTCGGAAAGTCATTTTCATTTCTTTCTGAGTCATACCACAATGATAGGCAGCCTCAGGTAAATTCATTGTAGAACGAAACAATCCCTCGTTAGCCTCACGAACATTCTCTGGAGTAGTTTTTACTTTCATAGATAACGAACCTCATCAACGTAGCCAGCTTCCAGAGCAGTCAATATCATGTTGTGAGAATAACTATTTGGTTTCGGGGGGGCAGAAAAATAGATTACATAATATGCTGACTTATAAAGATGTTTCAGTAGAGCACCATTACACACAGCTTTTTTAACATTATCAGTTCGTTGTGCTCCTGGACGTTTTTTGCCACCAGGATTCCCACCCTTTGCTTCAACATATTCCGTTCTAGTTGGCAAATCAGCAATGTAATCCAGCTCTATTCCAAGTTCTTTTACACAATAATCTTTGCCAACTATGATTCCATCCCTATTAACAAGATCTTGTTCCACAAGAAATTCAAATTCATCTCCAGATTTTTTGCTTTCAGATTGAAAATTATTCATTTAAATTCACACCCCATCATAATTTCAGTTAGACAAGCAAGAAGATTGATTTCTTGGTCAGCAACCACTGTAATATCTCGCATGTATTTGGCAATAATTAAAACAGCTTCTGGAATAGAAGAACCTTTAAGAGTATCATAAAGAGAGTCGTAAAGTTTTCTCATTACGATAGCTGGATCGTTGTCAATGTTATCAACAACCCATTTCTTAACTGTCGTAAATTCTTTGTTCTTTAACGCCCGAACCAAATCATCCAGATTAATGTCGGCAATGTCAACAAGAACAGAAGAATCAATCCGTCCGTTGGCACTGTGTCTCTGTGCTTCATTAATCAACCTCCTCCAATCTGGATAATAACGTCTAATCAGTTTGATCAAAACTTTGTCGTCATATTCAATTGTATTCTCGTCAAGAATATTTTTCAAACGAACAAAGAACTTCGCCTGAAGTTTATCAACCTCAGTATTATTAATCTTAAAATCAATTACAGTGCATCGTGAGTGCAATGGTTGAATGATTTTATTTGGGAAGTTGCAGGTGAAGATGAATCGACAGTTGCCATGAAACTCTTCCACAGCCGTCCTGAGCGAGAGCTGGACATCCTGAGTGGTGTTGTCAGCCTCGTCAATAATGACGACTTTGTGGGCTGCTCCAGAGGTCAGTGAGACAGTTGTGGCGAATTGCCTGACCTTGTTCCGAACGGTGTCGAGAAAGCGCCCCTCATCAGATCCGTTGATCACGATGTAGGAGGCGCCGATCTCATCACAAATTGCTTTAGCAACAGTGGTCTTGCCTACACCAGCAGAGCCACAGAGCAGAAGATTTGGAATTTCTTTCTGCTCAATAAATCCTTTAAAGGAGTTTTTAATATTCACTGGAAGAATACAATCCTCAAGAGTATGAGGACGATATTCTTCCACCCACAAAAATTTCTTATTCATCAAGGTTCAAGAGCAATGTAGTAGACGAGAGGGAGGCGGGTATGTTTCCATTCAGTAATTAGTTTACTGGAAATTTTTACATCATAATCTCCCTGAACAAGGTTAACATTTTCCATCTTCATTGTCAACTCATACTCACCAGTATTGTCTCCCAAAATTTCCTGGGAATAAACATTACTAGTTTCGTTTTCTCGATCACATAGGTTCAGTGATACAGTACCACCAGCAGATGATTTGAATACCAGATCAGGAATGCCATAGACATTCGCTGCTTTACCAAGTGCTTCCAACTGACTTTTGCTAATAGAAAATTCAATATCAGCACCTGGAAAATTGACCTTGCGATCAGGGGCAGTCTTCAAAGTAATTTCGGGATCAGAAAAATAGTATTTTGCACTACGTCCATCTCCACGAATCGTAAGATATTCTGCGTTAGCAAACTCTAGAACTGGATCTTGAAACAAAGAAATGCCAGCAAGAAATTGATTGAGATCATAAATTGCAAACGTTTGTGGGAACACTTCTTCGCAATCATACTGTGAAATAAGATTCTCACCGATGTTAATAGTTTTCAATTGAGATCCTTCTCGAATAAGAATAGATCCATTGATGGTGGAATAATTTTTAAGCACCATCATTGTTTGTTGCGAAATAGATACTGTACTCATTTAAACTCCTGGAGACCGTTTTGAGTGCGGGTGTAGTGACTATCGAAGTGAAGCAGTAGCATAGCGTAGTGAATCACTTTCATAAGATCCCGCTTGTTACGACCATCCTTATCACCGTAGCGAGATCCATACTTAAGGATATTTGCTTGACAAAATCCAGCGGCAAGTTTCTTTGCTGCCATCAAATCAATTGTTTGAATGTCAGCGTATCCATCTTCGTCACCACAGTAGTGTCCATGGTAAGTGCTGACTACATAATCCTCGACATCCTTGAGGATCTTATCCTCATTGTACTTCCATTGCATTTTCATTCCTCCGTTACATACTGTAGATCTTCATGATAGCACTCTTTGATTGTTCCGTCAAGTGTCTTCACGAAAAGTTTTGAATTGTGTCCGCCAAGAATCCTGACGGAACTACCGTCCCGAAGGACGGCAATGTTACCAATGTAACCGTGAAACTCAGGCTTCTTCATTTACCTCAGTTTCAGTTTGGGCATCAGCATCAGCACCAATGCTAGCATCAATCTTGTCGTACAGTTCCATGAAGCTGGACTTGGTTTCGTCATCGAAACGATTCACGCAAACTTGAATCGCTTTCATACGCTTGCCAAAAATGCTGTAAGCACGAATGATGTGAGACAGACGACGAGTGCTGATCACTTCATCAACGCCACCTTCCTTGAAAGTCTTGCGAATGATATCTGCCCAAGAAGCAAGCTTCTCACAGAACTCTTCATCCAGGCAACCAAGTTTGACAGAAAGCTTCTGGAGAATCTTCTGCTCAGTCTTAGGAGCAGGATAGTCTTGCTCAAAGGTGAGAGCAAATCGCTCAAGAAATGCTTCGTTCAGAACGTTGGTGCCGATGAAACGACCGTCATCACTGCCCTTACCTTTGGTGTTAGCAGTGGCAACGATAGTGAAACCAGCGGTGGGTTTGACATAACGACCAGTCTTCTTCAGGAACACACCCTTACCTTCAAGGATGGACTGGAGACACAGGATCTTGTTAGAAGCAAGGTCGATTTCGTCAAGCAGCAGAACAGCACCACGCTCAAGTGCTTCGATCACAGGACCGTTGTGCCACACAGTTTCGCCATTGATCAGACGGAAGCCACCGATCAGATCGTCTTCATCAGTCTCGATGGTGATGTTGACACGAATCAGTTCACGCTTCAGTTGAGCACAAGCTTGCTCCACACCGAAAGTTTTACCGTTGCCAGACATACCAGTGATGAACACAGGATAGAAAATCCCAGAAGAAATAATTTTCTTAACATCACTAAAGTTACCAAAGCTGACGAAGTTAGCATCTTTATCAGGAATCAGGTTTTCACGGTGGATCACAACATGCTCAACTGCTTGCTCGACAGGTTCGGCAGCAGGAGCGTTGTAAGTGTTTTCAATATCTTGGGCAGTCAGGTTCCAACGACCATGACCAGTCTTGTATTGCTCAAGACGCTTGGCAATGGTGGGATAAGAACTACCGAATTCATCGGCAGCAGCAATTACAGCGTTGCTGCCGAAGTCTTCGCCGAAGTGGGTGGAAATGTAAGCGACGAGAGCTTCTTGTTCAATGTTTGCTTTACGAGCCATGATGAGTAATCTCCTTTGTGGATGAAATAAGTGTAGCAGGTGGATTGGTGGTTGTGGAGCCTTCGGTGGACGGTTTAAAAAGTGACTTCACAATCACCAAACTTGAATGTCTTGGCATTTAGTTTGGCGGCAAGCTTTAGAATTTTTTCTACTTCAGAATCAATTGAATCTACTGATTCTTTTTTGACATAATTTTCCGAAGGATTTTCTTCAAAATATGTAATTAAATTATTTTCTACTACTTTATCTTTTTGTTTTTTAATTTTTCTTTTTCTTTGAATAGCTTTTTTATAAGTTTTAGAAAATTTTGGACAAATTTGTTCAATATCTTCAAGATTTTTATGAGCAAAATCCGACATTTCTTTTGCTAATTGTTTAGTGTATACATTATGTTCTTCCAAAAATTGTTGAATACCACGAAAGCAAACTGAATTTTTAGGATTTACTAGATTTCCTTTATAATAAATTCGATTTGATTCTGCATAGTCCGAAAGATATTCAAGAAGGACTGGAATGTTATTTGATTCTATAGCAGATTGAATGGAGATCATTGTTTCAGTGAATAATGTTTTTCAAATTTTATCATGTCAGAAGAAAAAATTCAAGCCACCAGAGTGGCGAAGGACGACAGAAGCTTTTTGTTCGTCGTCTTCTTCTTGAGCATAGTACGGAATGCCCGTCCGATGTCAGCAGCAGTGGCCTCTTCCTCAACTGTCAGCGTGGTGTCTACTGACAGATCACTGGAAGAAATCATGTACAGAGCATCGTATCCCATGCCATTGATTTCGTAGGTCTTTTCTTTACGCCACACTTTCATAGCTTCATCAGGTTCAACTCCACCAGTAGATTTGTAAAGAGAACGATAAAGATAAGAGAAACTATTGCCACTAGCAATTCGGAATCCAATTAGATTGACTTCAGGGAAGTTGTCTTTCAGATTCTCAAGCAGAATAGCAGTGAGGTTGCTATTCACGTTATCCATTTCGAAGTTACGATACACGTAACCAATTTTACGATCACGGAGAGCATTTCCATTGTTAATGTAATTCTGCCCAAGATAATTGTAAGAACCATTAGGACGCTGAATATTGATATCAAAGTTCAGATGATTTGCTTCGCCGTCAGTCAGAATGACAACGTTAACTTTCTGAAGTTTGTTCCGAGTCTTGAACTGAGGAATGATTTGATGGAGAGCAATGATAGATTCGTTAAGAGGAGTTCCACTCAGATCCAGACCACTAGGAACACTATAGTGATGATAAGTAGCACCAGCGTAATTAGAATCTTCTCGGGCAGCAAGACGCCACAGATTCAAAATACAATTGTCAAGCACCTTATTGTTGGCACGGGAACTCAGGAAATTCAACATTCGGAAACGACGATGAACTTCAATAGTACCATCCTGTTTTTTATACAGAGACTTAGGAGCACTGTAGTTAGCATCAACATAAGAGTTGCTCCACTCGTAAGTGAAGGCATACACCTCAAAAGGAATCTGAACTTTCTTACAGAACCACACAAGGTTCAACAGTTGCTTCACAGTGTCAAGCAGATAATCATTCATCGAACCAGACCAGTCCAGCACAAATACTAGACCATGATTCTTGCCGTCAGGAATCACAGAAACCTTACGGAAGATATCTTCGTTGTACTTGTACGTGTGAAGTTTGGTGGTGTCGAGAGTGCCAGTACGAGCAGTAGACATACGCTGATAAGCATCTGCCGACTTCTTCATTTCAAACTCTTTAACCAGATAGTTTACTTCCTTTTGTGCTTCTGCACGATACTTCCGATAATCTTTATCAACTTGATCGAAAGCATTCATAGAATAACGACCACAGGTAAGAACTTCATCAAAACAATTGTTGATGTGATCGTTCAGCATTTTGTAGTCAGCAATCGTCTCATCGATTTTAATTTCAGGACGTTCGATGTAAGTAGTTTCACTAGCATACTGATTGGTAAGCTTTTCTGTTTGCTGATCAAATGCTTGCTGAGTTTTAGAAACTTCTTCATTCTTTTGCTGGTCATTAGGACCACCGCCACCAGAACCAATAGGAGCATCTTGGGCAGTACTATTGCCACCAGATTGATCTTGACCTTCTTCATTAGAGGGTTTGGTCATGCCACCATCACCACTGGACATTTGTTGATCAGATTGACCATTGGAAATACCAGAGCCAGAACCAGAACCTTCTTCGCCATCTTGATCAGAAGGCATAGGCATAGTCATTTGTTCTTGATACTTTTCTTTCACGTACTTGTGAATGAGATCACAAATAGCCAGCACTTGCTGGAAGGTTTCGGCACCTTCAATCATCTCAACAAACTGCTGCTCAAATTCATTGAACGGCATTTGAGCGTAAGCACCAATCTTAAAATGAAGATTGATACGATCAATAAGCGGCAGTTCATTCAGATCTTCGTCAGCAATGCTGAAGAAATCGTCACGGTTGAGTTCGCTATAACCATTGTAGAAAGTACGAGCGAGACCAGGAAACTTACGCTTCATCAGTTTCTCGATACGAGCGTCTTCCACAACGTTCACATAATCTTTGGGTACACCCTCGGCAACTTGAGTAGTCCAGTCTTCATTAGGAGTGTAGATAGCATGTCCTACCTCATGTCCCACCAGAAGGTCGTATACGACCCCAGAAGCCCTGTCCCAGATCGGCAGGGTAAGGACACGGCGCTGGACATCAAAACATGCTGTAGGCACCTTCTTGTGCTCAATGATGAGGTTCTCCGTTGCCAGCAGTTTGGCAAGAGTACCTTTGACTTCGTGGTTAACGGGGGACATTGGTTTCGTTTCAACTGAAGTCAGTATAGACCATAAAAAAGGAGGGTGTCACCCCTCCTGTGCCACTTCATTAACTGTCTCTCGGACGACGCTGAAGTTTTTAATTTTTTCACACTTCCAAGTTTTGTCAAACTTGTCTTCCATGTTCTCACGGTGGGAAATGACAAACACATTAGTATTGTCATCAAAGTTTTTAAGTATCCACCCTAGCTCACTGCTACCATTTGTGTCAAGTGATCCATCAAAAATCTCGTCAAGAATTAGGAGGTTAGTATCCACGCTACTCTTAAGCTTAGCAACAGCTCTCCAAGTAAGCAGCAGAGCGATATCAATACGAGCTTTTTCTCCTTCACTGAACGATTCATATGAGAAAGAATCTCTGAATCTGGATTTGATAGTTTCTTCAAAGTTTTCATCCAATGTAAAGTTTACATAGAAGTCCATGTTTTGAAGATACTTATTGATGAGATCATTCATCACAGGTAAGTATCTTTTGATGATACGGGTTTTGATTCCGTTGTCCTTCAAAAGCATAGCAGCTGCCCTAAGGCATTCTTGTTCTTCCTTAATAGTTGTTAACTGATTTTTGGACTCCTCCAGTTTTGTTTGGAGAGCGGCAAGTTTAGCAGACTCTTCATTGTGACTAAAATTATTATTCTGAAGATCAGAAATTTCTTTTTGAAGATCTTGAATTTGTGATTGGTAGGAACTAACCTGAAACTGATGAATCTGAATATTGTTAAAAAGGCTGGTCCATTTTTCACTCAACTCAGTAAACTTAGATTCACGTTCTTCTTCAAGCTTGATAGCTTCCTCCATTTCTTCCATGCCCTGTTTAAGTTCTTTGATAGAACCCATAATCTCAGCTACTTTAGTGTCACGCAATTCGTCGCTAATGTGCTGAGTACAGGTAGGACATGTAGTATTTTCCGTGAAGAACTTATGTTCTTTTTTATGAGAAGCAAACTTCTGTTGGATTTTACCACGGAGGTTGCCAAGTTTTTTAAGTTTAGTAGTAGCATTTTCAAAATTGCTCATCTCTTTATTGAGAGCATTTCTTTCTTCGCCAAGTTGTTTAATTGTAATATTAACTTCCTTTTCGAGAGAAGTAAGATTAGAAATCTTATTACTCTTTTCTTCTATGTCATTCTTGTTTTGAAGTTCAAGATTAGCAATAAAATTTTTCTGCATTAAGATTTTTTCTTCCAGCAGATCAATCTCATAATCTTTCTCTTTCAACTCATCACCAGAAGTTTTAATTTTTTCTTTCAGGTTTAGATTCATGATAGAGAAAATTTGAATATCGAGAATGTCTTCGATAATTTCTCTACGAGATGCTACGGGCAACCTCATGAATGGAACAAAAGTTGATGATCCAAGAACCACAATCTGAGTGAATGATTTGTAATTCATCTTGAGAATATTTTGCTCAAGATATTTCTGGTAGTCAGTCGTGGATGATGACTGATCTAATAGGGAACCATTCTGCCATATTTCAAACACCCCAGGTTTAATACCACGAACAATCTTGAATTGATTCTTGCCAGATTCAAATTCGATTTCGGTAACAAGATCGGCACCATTAATACTGTTCATCAACATTGGTTTGTTGATCTTTCTGAATGGTTTTCCAAACAAAGAAAAAGTAAGAGCATCCAGAATAGTGCTTTTGCCTGCTCCGTTTGCTCCTACAATTAAATTTGTTTTGGCACCGTTGAGATTAAACTCAGTGAAAGTGTTTCCTGTTGAAAGGAAGTTTTTCCATTTTAAAGTTTTAAATACAATCATCCTAAATCATGTGGCGGGATAATAAAGTCATCAATTGTTATTATAGCATACTTTTGGTCTCGCTCTTCGCAAGCAGAAAGAATTGCTTTTTCTGGTATCTCTACAACCTGAAGTTTATACTTTTCTGTTACTATTTCGAGATGTTCTTGATATCGTTCAGCATCATCCTCACACTCGAAGATGGGAATGATTTGATCTCCTTCATCATCGATTACGGAAAATACTCCGTCTGGATTATTCTTCAGTGTGAGGATAAACATCATACTACTTCACAACTTTCAATATATAGTGATCTCATAATTTGCTTCAAGTTAGTCTTATTTACGTTCATCTCAACTTCATCAATGTATTCATTTAGAAGTGAGAGAGTATCTTTAATTTCAAGATCAGTATCCGCATGTTTTGTGGTGTCTTTTTCCACAAGGTTTTCTACAATTTTTAAATCATGAACACCAGCTTCATAAAGATTTTCAACTAACTTTTCAAATTTAAAAAAGTCATTTTTGTTCTCTACGACAACCTTAACAAAAGTGTTTGAATACTCACTGGGATCGACGCTGTAATTAGGATCAGCATCATCATAATAAATCTTCTGGAAAATTTCGTATGGGTTTTTGACGAAACGTAACTTATTGGATGACGGCTCATAAAGATGAAATCCTCTGGGATCTTTGTAATCATTCCAGAACATCTGGTAGGGGTTGCCTAAGTAAGTGATGTTACCACGACTTGACTTGTGATGAAAGTGTCCTGAAAATACTTGCTTGAATTTAAAGAATACATCTGGCTCCATACCACCTTCATGAAGCATCCCAGGCGAAACCTCAAACCCATTCAGTTCAAGATGACCCATCACAATTTTAGCTGATGTCTGTTTTAGATGTTCAAGTGTTTCTGCTTCATTTTCAGAATTGATCCAAGGGAGCATACAAATAGGAATGCCCTCAATAGTTGTGGTGGTGGGTTTTGAGTAGACGATGATGTTGTCATAGTCGGAAAGAAGAAGCTCTGGAGAATTTATATCATTTGTGTTTTTATAATACACATCATGATTCCCCGTGATCATATGAAGAGTAATGCCAAGCTCACGGATACGGTCAAAGTAATGACGGCGAATACGATTCCAAACATTAAAATCAATGCCCTTACGATTATCGAACGTATCTCCGAGGTCGATAATGGTAGATATTCCCTGTTCTTCCAATGTTGGAAAAAACACATTGTCATAAAACTCCTTAAAGTATTCCCAGAAAATAACACTACCCTTACGTCCATCTAAATGCTGGTCGGTAATCAATGCTACGGTCATCGTTTGTTCTTGATCTCCAGGTTTTCTTTGATGCCAGACATATCAGAATAATTTTGATTAAGTCCTGCCATGTCTCCTTCGAAACTTTCGGTATACATTACATGATCGTACCCAGTTCTTTCTAGAATCTTTGTTTTGATTTCTAATTGCTTTTTCTCTTTAGCAATTCGCCTCAAGAAGGCAAAATAAATTACCTGAGTAAAATAAGCAAAAGGATTACTAGATTTTTCTGGATCAAAGTTATGAATGTATTGTAAACAATTTTCAATGCCGTCTGAGATCATCTCATCACGGAACATATAGTTTACAAAGTTTGGTTTGTATGATAGGTGTGTAGCAATTTTAAGAAAGCAGTCGCCAATATAATTGGGAACTCTCGGCTTTGGTTTTCCTTGCTCTTTGGCATCAATAACCTTTTTCCTATAGACAGAAATAGCCTCTAAGAATTCTTTATTATTGACGTAATTCTCTGTTTTCTTTTTTGCCATAGCCCATATCTCTATCCAAATTGTTATGGTATCACTATACACCATCCAGATGGGTTTGTCAAGGGGGTTGACAAAACCTCAGAAACCGAGTAGGATAACTCTGTCAAGGTTCAGATGAATAATATCTTTAAATACTTTAAATTACTTTAGGACTTTTTATAGATGTCTTCAAGAAACTTTTTAGTTTCCTTAACAGATCCTAAGTAACCCATCCTTTTACTAAAGTTCTTTGGTTTAATATCTATAGAATCTTCAGATGATTCCTCTTGGTAATCACTACTTAAATTATTTAAATAAAATTTCTCTACTCTTTTATCAAGTTCAGTCATAGTAATTACTTGTTCCATCTTGATAACAAATAAAGTATCATAAGTAGAATTTATCCATTCCTTAAGAACAAATCCTACTAAAGATTTACCATTCTTTTTTTGAGATAATTTTTCAACTAACATAGGTTGTTCTACCAATAAAGAATTCTCTTCTGGTAGATAGCATACTTTAGCAACTATTTCTTCACCTGATGTTAGTTTTAGTGTTGAATAAAACTCTTCTTCCATCATTGTAGATTTACCTTTATAATTTCGTATTTAAAATTCTCTTCTTGATAAATTTTAATTCTTTCTTGTAAATGCCTTAACGTATAATTTTGTTTTGTTCTAGAAGAAACATCATCAGCAATATCATAAAGAGTAGCTATTTCTTTTCCTTCTCCTTTTCTAAGTACTCTTCCAATACTTTGGAGATTCCTGATACGAGATTTAGATGGTGAAGCAAATATAATATTATGAAGACGTTTAATATTAATACCAGTGCTAAACGTTCCGTAGGAAGCAATAATAACAGCATTACTTTCTTGCTCAGTAATTTTCCTTACTTCTTCACGATCATCTGTATCAACTGATCCGTGTACAAAAAATACTTTACGATCATTATTTACAGTGGTATTTATTAATTCAAATAATGGCTCACCATGCTTTTCAACATAGTTAAACAAAACTAATGTATTGCCATCAAGATCATTCACTAAATTTTTAATGAGATTATTTCGTTTCTTATTTGTGACAATAAATTCCATCTCTTGATGATAATCTTCAAAATATTGATACTCATGCTTACACAGAAGAATCTTAATACGAAGATTGGATAGATGTCCTTTCTTAATTAGATCATCGGTTTTGGTTACTTTTTCACAAGCACCAAAGAGACCTTCGAGAACCCACTTGTGTGTTTTAGTTCCATCAAGTGTTCCAGTGAAACCAAAACGATACTTGGCATTATGAAGCTTTTCCATAATACCAGTAAGTGATTTAGATTTAAACAAGTGTGCTTCGTCACCAATTACACAATCAATGTCATCAAAATATCTTTTAGGGAATTTATAAATGGATTGCCATGTTGTAACAATGATAGGTTTATCAGAATTTTTTTCTTTACCTGAATAAATTTTGTGAATATGTTCTTCAACATTCCATCCATAATCAGTAAAATCTTTTACCATTTGTTCCACCAGTGATGTAGTAGGAACAATGATAAGAATTTTTTTATCTGTGGCGTGATAATATCTAACAAGAGAATAAATCATTAACGATTTGCCAGAGCCTGTTGGGGAGAGAAATAATCCCCTGTGATATTTGAGGGCGAGGTAAACCGTGTAGTATTGATAATCTCTTGCTTTGATGTTAGAAATTTTATCAACAAAATCTTTGACACCAACTGGAGATACAAAATCATTTACATCTTCAGCACTGCCATACCAATCATTGTTAACAGATTCTAATGAGTACTGTTTTTCTTTGCACCATTGAACAAGGTGATTGTATAACCCAGCATACAGCTCTCCTGTGCCAGGTGAATACAAACGAATGGTTCCGTCCCAATATTTGTACTTAGGATTTCTTTTTAGAAATTTAGCTTCAGGAACTTCAAAAGTAAAGTAATCAGATAATTCTTGGTGAATATAAGGTTCTGCTTGAATCTGTAAAAATACTTCGTTCTTTTTTCTAATAACTAATCTGGACATTAGGTAGTACCATTAATAAATTTTTCCCAGTCAATAGCCGATTTGATTTGAAATCCACGATTGGAAATCATTTTCATTACACTGTCCAGGAAGTAAAGTGCCTGTTCAACGTATTTAATTTTTGCTTCGATGTTAATGATATCCTCATCTGATTCCAGATAGGTTCTCATTTTTTCTGCTGTTTTAATACTTGTGCCGAAAGGTTTCTCGGCATACACTTTGGCGTCTGCTTCGCCAGAATAATATTCTCTTTTTTCTTTTACTACACGCCTGTATTCAAACTCTAGTGAAGTTTTAACTTGGCTAAGATCTGTGTAGTAGTTTAAATATTTATTGTGCTGAAAAGGGATCTCTAATGCTAATTTACCAAGATCCTCGGTGTATTGTTTGTTTTTAAATTGAAAATCAATATGACTGTCAATTGACCATTCTTCTTTAATTGTTTCAAATAATTTAACGATGTTTTCAAATTTCATAGTAATGTAAAGTTTTTATCACGAAGAGTAAAATTAGTATACTTAAATGTTACCTGTGCGGTAAAGTATTCGATATCATCTACAGTGGCATCAAAATCAATTGGTGTTAAACTGATTGGGAATAGGTTCTCAAAATCAACAAAAAATGCTGGATTGAAGTTTGAAGTAACTATCATTAACTGACCTCTAGAATAATCTACAGGACCCTGATGGTTCTGCTCAGCATTTCCAAATTCTCTCATCCATTTCTGGACGGCATTGTAATTTTTTAAATTTTCATCAATAATAAACGTTACATTAAAATCTTCATATGTAACTCCGCCACCAGGAACAATAGGAAAATTTCTGAACCTAGTAGGAACTTCTGTGAAAGGCATATTAATGCCAGGTAGATTTGCTTTTTGACAGAAAAAATCTACGCCATCAAATAATTCTAATTTTAATTGAAAACCTACAGGAGTAAGAAAGTTCCTATTTTGTGGTTGCTCCTTATACCATTCAGCAGTCATGTCAACTTCCCAAGCTATAATATATTTATTTGCATAAAAAAAGAGCCCCCGAAGGGACTCTTGAAAATTGTGAGAAAGACTCACATGAGGTTCTGAATACGAACACGTCTGTAGTACATGTTCTTCGAAGCAGTGAGGGTCTCAGCATCAGGGATGGGAACGCCATTGGCATCAACACCGTTGAATACGAATGGGTTAGCAACCATGCCATAACGGGTCTTGAAGCCGATCTTAGGCTGGAAGGTCTGAGGATCAATGCTGCGTAGCATCTGGAGGGGAACGTATGGGCAATAGAATAGACCAGCATCATAAGGTGATGTGCCCTTATAACCCATGACGTAGTAGTGATCATTCGATACGTTAGCCGAATAAGGATCAACGAAGACCTTGATACGACCGTTGATGGTGCCAACAGCGAGGTTGCCAGTGTCATCAACCTGACCGATGGAAGGACCACCAGCACCGTTTAGACCTGAGGAGTAGTCAAGAACACCAGCCATGGCTAGAGCCGAAGCTACGTCAGCAGAGCAGATTAGGAAGTTACCTTTGCCTCTACGAGTTTCCTGAGCGATAGCATTAGCATCACGCTCAACTTGGAATAGAAGACCTTTGAACTTCTCAACTGACCAACGACCGTTTGAATCAACGTCAAGGTCAAATACGCCAGCACGGGCAACGTTGTTCTGAGCACCAGGCTTAGCGATGGTGTATACAGTACGAACGACTTCACGGTTGATTTCAGCAAGGATCTCCGAGCTGAGGATGTTGGCTAGCTCTTGCTCAGCGTCAAGACCGTGAACAGCCTTAAGATCCTGAGCTAGCTCTAGAGTGTACTCTGAGCGGAGGGCTCTGGTTCTGGCGGTTACAGCAGTCTTCTCGATGCTGAAGCTCATTTCGTTGAACAGGGTTGCACCTGATCCTAGAACTTCGGCAGTCTCACGGGCAATAGGACGAACGCCACGCTCGTAAGTACCAGCACCAGCACCAGCGTCGTTAAGAAGACCTGGGTTTGATTCTGCGTAAGCAGGATCGTTGGCAACGCCGAGTGGGTTGACGGGATCGTTGTAAGCAGCAGGACCCTGAGTGTTAGCAGAGAAGTTAACATCAGGCTCGTTGAATAGAGCTTCACGACCTTGGCGTAGACCAGCAGCACCATTATGCTGATAGTGAGCCTTCATGGCGAAGATTAGACCAGTGGGGCCGCTCATTGGCTGAACACCACAGATGTCATAAGCCATTAGGTTAGGCATGGCACGACGGACTAGGCTGATCATGATAGGATCGAAACCAGCTAGACCACCAGTTTTGGTGTCAAGACCTGAACCTGAAAGTGCGTTAGGACCAATAGCACCTACGGTGTTAGGAGCTTCGGTGAGCATTGCGTTTTCACGAAGTGCTCTCTCTTGGTTCTCTAGAATTACAGCGGTTACAGCCTGCTTGTACTTATCCGTGATGGCAGGAGCCTCGGAATGGTTGAGAACAGGTGCCCACTTCTCTGTAAGTTGGGAAGCGTTGAACATTTTTACCTCTTAAACGTTTGTTGTCGTTTGTTAATATTTATGATTTAAATTATTTCCAGCGTGAAATAGCATTTAAGTACGCAGCCATAGCTGGTGATACTTCTTCGCTAAGTGTTACTGGATTGTCATCACCTACTTCAGAATGTGATACTGATTCAGGGAAATATGACTTGCGAAGCGTCTTCACAGACTCAGCAAATCTCTCTGCTGTTTCGTAAGTAATTCCTTCAGACAATGAAGCAAGTTTCTCTTTCTGAGTATCGGCAAGACCTTCTGAAACTTGGTTCAGAATTACTGCTTTCGTTGACTCGGCAAGACGATTATTTAATTCCACGTTACGCTCAATTTGTTCGTTGAGGCGCTGTTCCATTTCACGAAGCTCGTCAACCATTTCCTCGACGACTTCAACTTTGTCCTCGGGAATATTAATATAATGCTCTTGGAATAGATTTTTGAGACCCGCAATAAAATCTTCAGTGATTTCATTGCGTACACCACGATCGATAGCAACTTGATTTTGCTCGATCCACTGACCGATACCATACTTGATAGTACCGTTAACTTCTTCAGCAAGCTCAGCTTTAACAGCCTGTACATGCTCATCAAGTTTTGTTTGGAAGTGCTCAACAAGCTTGGCATGTTCTTCAACAAGCTTAGCTTTTACAGCAGCTTCAAAAATTGTTTTTGCTTTATCTTTGTACTCCTCGGAAAGCTCCTCGCCTTCGGTTAGAGCAGCAACATCACTCGAAAGATCTAACTCTTCGAAAGAAGGCTTGATTGGATAAGTTACATTAGGACCTTTTTTAGTTCCATAAGCAACTTCTACACCAACAGTTGGAGTGGTTCCCATATCTCCTGCACTATTTTGATGAGCTTGTTGAGCATCACCAGAAATTTGTGAGATAGGTGCAGCTGCTTTAGCTCCAGGGTTTTCTTCACCTTCTTCTTCATTATCATGAAGAGGACCTGAAGTTGAACCACCTAAATCAGTTGCGGCTTTCTGACCGATAGCAACCGTGGGTGGTACTGAAGGTGCAGGATCTTTACCCCCAGCCTTAGCGGTTTGTACATCGGAGATTTGAGAAGGCTCACTACCAGAAGCAGGAATAACTGAAGCAGTTACCGTTGGCATTGGATCGCCAGCTTCTAGAACAATATGTTGCTCCTTAACAAGCTCCTCAAATCTTTCGTTTAACATATCTGACATTTGAGTTTCCTCGGACTTCTTTTACGATTATTCTAAGATTATTTATTAAATTAGAGATTTGAAAGGAAATGCTTGAATGCATTAAGCTTTCTTTCCTCTAGGTTTTTCCTAGTAGATTCGGAAATATATCTATGATATTTAGTAATCTGTTGTTCACGCAGAATACCATTTTCCCAAATCCACTCTTTACCTTCCATAATTCCATTCACAAATGCGTCGGGAGCAGAAGGATCAGCTACAATATCCGCAGCAGTAGCAAGCATAAAATCGTCACGAACATAATTCGCTCCGTTCTTTTCTTCTAAAGATCCCATACCACGGGAAGATACTCCAAGCTTAACTCCTTCTTCCAAAAGAGACTTGGCAATATTTCCCATTGGGGTTTCTAAAATTCTTGCCTTACCGTAGAAGTTAGTGCCATCAGCACGTAGTTCTGTGATGCGGTGTGATACACGATCGAGATTTACCGTTGGACCATCTGGATGTCCTAGTTCTCCTAGAGCACGACCAGACTTAACATAACTTTCATTATAACGTTGAACTTCACGATTTAATACATCGAAGGGATATACTCGCCCATTACGGTTTTTAATTTCGGATTGTAAAAATACACCTTCAATATAAAGATGCTTTTTTCCGTTAGCTTCTTCTACAAGAACGCTAATCTCTTCGATATTTTCTGTGATTAGTTTCATTGTTCTGTTTCTAGTGAATCTACTGGCTCGTTGAAATAAGTTGAAGCAACTGCTTGTTTGTACAAGCCAATAGCTTCAGCAGCAGAAATTTGCATTAGATCATGAACAGCATCTAAGGCTTCTGCTTTGTTTTTGTTTGCAATCAAATTCACAATATCCAAAGTGTTAGACATATAAATAAACGTTAATTTATAGTATTATTTAGCAGAAGGTTTATTTGAACTTGGTTTTGGAGCTAATTTTGCTTTTTCTTTTTCCGCATCTAATGCTCTTTGAGCATCTACTTCAGCTTGAGCATCTTGAATTTCTGGAGCAAATGCATCATTTTGTCTAGACATAGTATCTAAAGCCATAGAATCCGATGGATCTATTGCAATGCCAGACTTAATATCTTTCTTCATTTGCTTGTCAAGTTCTCTATACTCTTTATCAGTTTGCATAAGAATTTGACGACGAATATATTCAGTTGAAAAATATTTTCCAACAAATGGATCCATTTCTGTGACAAGAGCTAGACGCTCTTTCATCAGTTCAACTTCTTTTAATTCATTGAAGTGATTGTCGAATAGGAAGTCATATTGAATATGCTCTTCCATTTCTTCCCAATCTTCTGGTGTGACTATGCCCTTCAGAATTAATTGAGTTTTTAAAATATCGTGGAATAGCTCAGAAAATCTTTTGCGTAGACGACCAATAAACTTAGCAAATTTAAGTTCGTCACGAAGAACTTCTGTTGTTTTACCTAGGTTGAATGCTTTGTTGTCATCTGTTAAACGAGATGGTGGCAGGTTTAATGAATTGTATAGTTTCTTTCTGAAGTATTCTACGTCTTTTAGTTCGCCAAGATTCTGACCACCAGGAAGTGTAGTAATTTCTGTGCCACGACCACCTTCTCTACGAGGCAACCAGAAGTCCTCAAGCATACTCATATGCTTTTTGTCATCACGGATTTCTCCAGTAGCAGAATCATATACCAACTTGTTGCGATATCTTGCCATAACATCACGAAGGTATTGCTCTGCTTTTACCTTAGGAAGATTACCAACATCAATGTAAAAAATACGACGCTCTGGAGCACGGGACAATCTATAGATAACCAGTGAGTCCTCAATCATTCTTAGCTGGTTGAGTGACTTGATTGCTTT
>Ga0208221_1000009_pt1 | contig 41434 bp, 15 predicted proteins | sample LakMenEpi26Jun09_FD_150734 | JGI IMG/M metagenome (GOLD analysis project Ga0208221, IMG submission 150734) | Freshwater microbial communities from Lake Mendota, WI - 26JUN2009 deep hole epilimnion (SPAdes) | ecosystem: Environmental > Aquatic > Freshwater > Lake > Epilimnion/Euphotic zone ... | reverse complement strand
GTGTAACTGGTGGCTGGGGAGTTTTCAACATCTCCGACCGTCACTGATTCGCCCACTAACTAACACGAACCATGACCAGCTTCGCTTACACTGACGAGCAACAGATTGACGAGCTGCTGAATGAAATTCTCGGAGAATTCGATGATTCTGATTCCGAAGAAATCTCCGAGGATCTCGATTCTCTCCTAGCACAGATTCGCTCGGATTCGTGATACCGTGTGCCACTAATAGAAGTGGCACAGTAAATCACCATTCCCCCCTCAGCTGTGCCATACTATAGGCATCGAGGGGGGAAACGAGTTACCCCACCCCTCGCACTTCCAGGACAATGTTCAACAGCACCCGCCTCGCAGTTCTGTTCAACAACCCCACCGATCTTGCGTCCATTCTCATCAACAACCCCCGCAAGATCGGTCCCCGTCGTGCCACCATCCTGTTCGATCTTGCCACCAGTGGTGATCACAAATCCAACCGCAAGTTGGGTCGGGATGCACTCAAGCAGTGTGCCAAATCTGTGAACCGTCATCTCAACGTTGATGGCAACATTTGCGACCGAGTGTTCAACAAAGCAAGCAACGCTCGTCTACGCAATTGGGCACAGGATAAGAACACCACGGTGTAACAAACCCCACGGGGGAGTGAATATAGCTAACTCCCCCATTCCAGTTCTTCTCACTTTTCCTGAAAATGTCCATTTCCTTCAGCATCACCGACTCCATGCTTTATCGGGAGTTCAGTGTAGATGAATCCTCGGCAATCTACTGCATCTCGGTGTTAGGCAACCACATCACAATCGCCTTCCAGAGTAACACTGAGAAGCAGTACATCTTCGAGGGCACAGATAGATTCACTGCCCACATTCGTGCCATCCTCACTGACTGGAACCCCGACGAAATTAGCATCGGCTCAGTTATAGCTAAAGCACGCAAATCTGGAGATCTCAGTATTCTTGAAATCTAACAGTTTCTATTATTAATAGAATTACAGATTTTTTAGAGAGTGATAATTATCACTCTCTTTTTTTATTTGCAGAATATAATTATATTTTGTAAATCATATTTGCAGTGTATTAGAATAACAGTGTAATCGTATGTGTGAGTATAAAGAATAAACAGGTAATTACGATTCAAAGTATAAAGAATTGACAGTTAATCGTAATCGTTCGTTAATTATAATTAACGTATAGCGAAAGGGGACCCATCGTTCTAAGCTATAAACGTTTCCCAGAGCCCTCGAATTATTCCTTTCATTTAAAAAAATTTCCCCCAGAAAAAATCATGAAAAAAGGTCAAAAGTTATCAAATGCCACAACTCGTTCCCAACAACTCCAAGTTCGCAAAGTCATCAAAGAACAAGCAAAGAAAGAACGTCAAAGAATACGGGAATCTGCTAAGCCACGTAAGCCCTCGAATTCGACCACTAGGCGTACCGCATCAAGATCTTCGAATAAATACACATATAGACCAAGCTCCCCAGATATCTTTGATAAGATGCTAGAGGGAATTTGGGATTTCATTTTCAATATTGTCCAAAAAATTTCCCAGAAAATTTTCAGCTAAAAAAGTCGCCATGGAACACAAAGTAACTTTCAAAACCAAAGATGGTACTATAAAAGAGCAACGCTTTGATGACTTCAATCAATTCGCAGACACCATCGAGACACTTGCAACAGACTACTATGCTGGCATTCGCCCAGAGATTGAAGTAGAAACAATTTACCAAGATATGATTAAAAAGGAGAGAGTAACTGAGAATGGAAGAGTTGAACCAGAGGCTGAGTTTATTAGAGACTAAGGTAGCACGAATCGAAGAGAAATTGAATCAACTACCAATTCCTTTTAGATTAATGTACCGTCCTCCAGAAAAAACCGAACATGTAAACATAGTTCAGTACCTGGATGAGGTAGACAAAAGATTAAAAGACCTAGAAAAAAATTAAAATGCCTTTAGTTGCAGGACCAGAAACATTTGATACTACATCAACAGTACCAGGAGCATGTACGTACCCTGCCCAGGCACTTGGAGTATTTCAGCCAGGTGCTGCACTATTCTATGCAGGTGCCCCATTGAAGTTTGCACATGCTGCTTTGCCTCCAACTACAGTGCCTGGGGTTCCAAATACACCTAATGCTGTATGTGCTCCAGGTGTTCGAGTGTCTGTGAACAAAGTAAATAAATCTGTGTTCTTCAATAGCTTCCCACCGCTGGTCCAGGGGGACCTGTGCCAAGCTCTAGGGACTGAGAGACCTCTGGTAGGACCATTTACATACCCCAACCTCTTTGTTGCCAATTCGGGCAAATAGTGCTATGATAGGGGGGTAGTTCACTAGTACATCATATGGCAAAGCGTCCTTCTTTTTCTGGCGGTCCCCAAATCGAGTCCAAGCCCAAGTCTACTCGCCAGGGTATGGGCAAGCACACGAAGTATGCTGCCAGCAGCCGTAACAAGGCTAGGAAGCGTTACCGTGGTCAAGGTCGAGGTTAATAATATTAGCGGCGAGAGCCGCTTTTTTATTGTCAATTTTGATGCTGTGTAAATAGTAACGAAGGGATAGCAACCCCTTTAAAAGTTCTGTTTGTACCTTCATGGAGTAAACAGATGGCAAATTCACCAGTAGATAGAAGTGAGGACTTTATTCAATCAGGTATGACTCTGATTTCAGACCTTTCTTCCGAAAAATACCTTAAGAAAATTCATAAAAATCAATATAAAGTTCCTGAGAACCGACTTTCTCGCCAGTGTGGTGGGGCTGGTGGCTTCGATGATTTTGTAGAAAGGTTCGAAGAATAGAACATAAATAACAATAAACATTTATTTGTGTGGCTAAGACTCTTACCTTTAAAGATCTGAATATCACATTTAAGCCTCATCCTATCACTGGCGATCTAATCGTCACCAAGGATGAGGCTGCCATCAAGCAGTCTGTTGTTAACCTATTGTTAACCAACAGAGGTGAGAGATTTTTCAACGCAAATTTAGGTTCTTCTATTTCTTCATTATTGTTCGAACCTCTTGATTATGGTACTGCTGGTATGGTATCAGCAGAGATTGAAAATACTCTGAAAGCATATGAGCCAAGAATTAAAGTTCTTGCAGTGAATACAGTACCTGATTTTGATCAAAATGGTTTTGATATTGAATTAATCTTCGAAATTATTGGTAGAGAAGACGTTCCACTTAATGTAGCATTTTTCCTAGAGAGAACACGATAAATGCCATACGCTCAGGTATCTAATTTAGATTTCACACAAATTAAGACTGCACTCAAAGAATATTTGAGAGCGCAGACTAGTTTTACTGATTATGACTTTGAAGGGTCGGTATGGAGTAATCTGCTTGACGTACTTGCCTATAATACCTACTACACGGCGTTTAACACCAATCTGGTAGTCAATGAGCTATTCCTAGATTCAGCCACCCTCAGGGACAACGTAGTAGCCTTAGCGAAGCAATTAGGCTACCGTCCCAAGTCAATCACAGCCCCCAAGGCTTTAGTTAGTTTTAATGTCGAATTTAGTGGCACAGCACCCAAAGAGATTATCCTAAAGAAAGGAACTGGGTTTGTAACATCATTTGACGACAATTTATACCAGTATGTTGCAACTGAAGATCACACTGCTTCTGTAGTTAATGGTGAAGCTTCGTTTTCTCAAGTTGCAATTTACGAAGGATCATTAATCACAAATACTTTTACAGTTAATACTGGATTACAAAGTCAGCGTTTTATTCTCCAAAACCCTGCAATTGATACCACTAGCATTAGAGTTAAAGTATACCCATCAGCTAACGCTACTTCATACAAGATTTACCAACTTGCTGATAACATTTTAAATATTGACCCATCATCAAATGTTTTCTTTATTGAAGAAATTGAAGATGAAAAATACGAAGTTTTCTTTGGTGATGGTATTTTAGGTAGAAAATTAGAGAACGGTGAGTATATTGAGATTAGTTATCTCACCACAAACGGTTCTGATACGAATGGAGCTAGATCTTTCACCTTCAGTGGTGTTTTAGAAGACTTAGAAGAAAATTCAGACTACCCGCTAAGCATTGTTAATGTAACTACTAATGCTGCTGCTAGTGGTGGCGAAGAAGTAGAAAGCATTTCGAAGATCAAATTTAATGCTCCGAAGTATTATGGCACTCAAGATCGTGCAGTTACAGCCGCTGATTATGCTGCTATTGTCAGGAATATTTACCCAGCGGTCGCTGATATCATTATTTACGGTGGCGAAGAAGCAGAACCACCTGAATATGGTAAAGTAAAGATTTCAATCAAGCCAAATAACTCAGCTGCACTATCTTCATATACAAAACAAGAAATTGTACGTGAATTGAAGAAGTATATGGTTGCCTCGGTAACTCCTGAAATTATTAATCCATCTATATTGTATGTTGAGTTATCATCTAAAATTTTCTACAACAGACAGATCACAACATTAGTTCCTGAAGAAATTCGTTCAAAAGTAATTTCTGGACTACAAAATTATATTGATACATCTGACGTTGAAAAATTCAATGGTAAATTTAGATACAGTAAAGCAGTTGGCGTAATTGATGACGCAGACAGGTCAATTAATTCCAACCAAACAACCGTAATGATGAGAAAGGATTTTTATCCTTCTATCAACTCAACCTTCTTTTATGAGGTTTGTTTCCAGAACCAATTCTACATTGATTGTGAAGAGCCTGTGATGCAATCATCTGGGTTTGTTGTTAGCGAATATCCCAATTATACAGTGTATTTGGAAGATAGGGCTGCCAAAATTGTCCTATATAGAATAGACTCTTTAACTGGTGATAAGATTGTTTTGAACGATTTTGTTGGAGACATAAATTATGAAAAGGGAGAGATTATGCTGTATGATTTAACTATCATAAAAGGTAGTTATTTTGACAATCGAATCGAGATTCGTGTAAAACCAGCGTCCAATGATATCAATGCTTTGAGAAATGTATACCTTGACATTGATATTGCAAACAGTAAGTTCATCGCATATCAAGAGTAATCTAGATGGCTCCAAAAACTAGAAAAATTTCAACCCTCGTCGAACAACAGTTACCAGGGTTCATATCTTCCGAATACGTAAATTTTTCTAAGTTCGTAGAAAAGTACTACGAGCAGTTAGAGTCGCAGGGTCAACCCATCGATATTATTAGTAATATCACAAAATATCGTGATATTGACTTCTATGAAGAGAATCTTTTAAATCAATATACCACACTAGTATCTAATATTAGTGATAATGCTGCTAGTATTACTGTATTAGATGCAACATCATTCCCTAAAGAGAATGGTTATATTCGCATCAATAATGAAATCTGTTTCTACAAATCTAGAACAGATACAGAATTTTTAGATGTTTCTAGAGGAGTTAGTGGAAATACTACTCTAGGAGACCTTTATTCAGAAACTACATTTGTATCTACAGAATCAGCCTCCCATGAAGCGGGGCAGTTAGTTTATAATGTAAGTAATCTGTTTTTATATGCATTCATTAAAAACTTCGAGTCTCAGTACTTAGGAGCTTTCCCAGAAAAGTATTTGAAGGGTCAGGTTGATAAAAGAACCCTGATCAAAAATATCAGTAAATTTTATAAAGCAAAAGGTACTGATAAGTCAATTAAATTTATTTTTAATTCTATTGTATCCAGAGATGCAGGAGATATCCCTGAAGTATACAATCCAAAAGATTCCACAATCAAAGCATCTACTTCTGATTGGGTATCAACATACTCTTTAAAAGTAAAGTTTCTGTCTGGAGATCCTTTATCAATAATTGGAGAACGTCTAACTCAAGCACTAGACGAAACAAAGCCAGATATGCTGTATGCATCGGCTATTGTTGATAACGTTGTATTCAAAGGATCTACAGAAGAAGGTGACATATACGAAATTATATTAGATCCAGCTACAATTAATGGAACATTTGAGATTGCTTCCAAAACAACATTAAGAAAATCAATCACCACAGGATTATCCACAGGACAAAAAATTAATGTAGGTTCCACCATGGGTTGGAAGTCTACTGGAAAAATTTTGATTGGCAATGAAGTTATCAAATATAATGCAAAAAATGCAACTCAATTTGTAGTAGATCAACGAGGAACACCGCCTTCTACACATTTTGCAGGAGATAATGTATATTCATTCTCGACAGTAACTTGCAAAGAAACATCTTTACTAACTTTAGGAATTTTATACAACTTAAATGTTGCTCAAGCAGCACCTTATTCCGAAGAAAAAGATGCTATCCAAATTTCAGATTCTGGTTTTGAAACCAGAGATCCAATAATTTTTAATAAGACAACAAATAATGTTAGGTGGATTATTAACGAATCCAATCTTTCACCAAGTATTCAATCTAATGTAGCACTTCAAAATGCTGTTTCTGAAGAACTCGCTAATGTTTCAGCAATTTACGAAGATGACCAGTATTATTACATCTGTTCTTCTGGTTATCCATCACATGATATTTTGTCGAGTGAAGTTGACGTAAACTTAGTTGGTCAGAATTTACTTCGTTTAATCAGAAAAAATCCCACCACAACAACAGAAGTATACTCAACTGGCAATAGAGACGTTGGTATTTTTGTTGATGGTACACTAGTTTTAAACCACAAAGACAGTGAATTTGTCAATTTTGGCAAAATTACTAAAATAACAGTAACAAAAAATGGCACAGGGTACAAGAACCCTCCATTTGTATTAATTAACGATCAACCAAAGAAAGCCAATGCATCTTTATCAGGTGAAGTTTTAGAATCAATTGCGATCAATACTACCGAATCATTTACAAGAATTCCTTCAATAACTATAACTTCTGGTAGAGGAGCCAAAGTAGATGCTGTAGTTACTAGTGGCAAGATAACTAGTTTAATTATTAGAAATCCAGGTGAATACTATTCATCTCCACCTGTTATTAGAATCACTGATTTGGCAGGTAGAGGCAAATTTGCAGATTATACAGCTGTAATATCACCAAAAGGTCAACTTGTAGATTTTGTCAAAGTAGACGAAGGGAAGTTTTACACCAAAGAAAATGTTGTAGTTGAAGTAATAGAAGATGCTAGAGGAACAGAAGCAAGTGCATTTGCTGAAATCGAGAAGTGGTCTTTTGATAGATTAAAGAAAAATGAATTAAAAGTTGATGACAGCTATGGTTATGTTGTCGAAACTTATGATAGTATCAATAGACAAGATAAAGATTATGTTTACGGCAGAATAGCAAACCCAACCAGATTGAGAATACTGCTCAATGATAATTTAAATTCTGCATTTAACGAGCCATCATATAAAACTCATTCACCAATACTTGGTTTTGCTTATGATGGTGTGCCAATTTATGGTCCATTTGGATACCAAAATCCAACAGATCCTTCTTCTTTGGTAGTAAGGTTATCTTCTGGTTATCAATTAAAATCTTCTCGTCTAAATGGTCCTTCGGTAAACACATATCCATTAGGTACTTTTATTGAAGACTATGAATGGAAACCATCTGTCAACACAGGAAAAACAGAGCTAGACGAAAATAATGGTAGATTTTGTGTTACTCCTGATTATCCAAATGGTGTTTATGCGTATTTCTTGACAGTCAATTCAAGTAATGTTCCAGTTTTTCCTTATATTTTAGGTAAAAACTATTATTCTTTACCTGTAGACTCTAATTACAATTCAAATATTTCACAAAATGATCTTCCAGTAAAAGCTAGAAGATTAAGAACTCCTGAATTAGAAAATAATGGCTCTAGTGCATATGCTTATATTGAAAGTGTCAAAACTGGTGGAGTATCTGGTGCTACAGTAGAAGATTCCCACAATAACTTTAAAGTTGGTTCTGTAGTAAGAATCAATAATTCGAATACTGAAGGAAGTGGGGCAGCAGCTTCAGTAGCCTCTGTTGTAGGCAAAAATGTTTTATCTCTGGAAACAAAACAAACAAAAGCTACAGAAATTAAAACGTTACAGACTGCATATTATTTTGAAGGTGATACTATCACCCAACCATCAACTGGTGCTGTTGGTACATTAATTGGTAACGTAATTAATAACAATCAATTAGTTTTAAGAGATGTTAGTGGATCTTTTGAACCAAATGAAGAAATTGAATCCACTATTAATGTAATTAATTTAGTTTTAAGTCAAAACTCTTCATTTACTGCAGGTAGTGTCATATCTTTATCAAATGGCATTGATGATCCAGTAGCTACTGGATTGGTTTTAGAAACTACTAACAATCAAAATAGTTTAAAATTAAAAGTATTAACTGGTAATTTCTTAGTTGATAACACCTTATTCCTAAAGAGTGGTAACTTAAATGATACTGTTGGTTCTAAAATTATTATTCTAAATTCATTAAGTATTGGCATCGTTGCTAACACAATTAATGACAATATTGCCATTGTAGAAACAGATGAGAATCACAATCTAACTATTGGCGATAAAGTTATTATTGATGTAAATCCAGATGATTCTTTAACTGAAACAGAATATTATGTCAGAAAAAGATATTATCAAAAAGTAACATTAAAAGCTCCTAGAGTAATCAAAAAGATTAATGACCTTGGTTTAGGTCGTTATGATCTATTAAATAGTGGCGTAGATTACTCTGTCGGCACTTATACCAACGTAGAATTAGTTTTTCAAAATAATACTACAGCAAGAAATGAAATTGGTCTTCCTGGCGATCCTGGTAACGCTAGAGCTACTATAATCGTTTCTGGTGCAAATGGTTCTAATTATGGTGGAGTTGTACAGGTAATAATCACAAATAAAGGTACTGGTTACAGAAAAGGAGATATTTTAACTGTAGCCGATGATGATCTGAATAGATTAGTATCGAGTGTTTCTACACAAAGACTTACTTTATTAGTTGATCATGTTGGATTTGCTAAAGAAAATACAGAATTGAAATTGAATTCTATTGTTAGTGTTTCTAATGATGACCTTTTACAGATAGGTGACGAAATTGTTAAAGTTACTTCTGTAAACGAAATCAATAAATCTGTCTTTGTTGTTCGTGGTCAAAATCAAACTCGTATTGTAGATCATTATAATGGCAAAGAAATATCTTCATTGAATGCAAGATACAGATTTACTGAAGAACAAAGAATTAAAGGTGATGGATTAAATGATCCATATGTATCTTCTTATGACGAAAAAACACAAGAACTAACATTGGTGTTTGATTACTCTTCATCATCTCCAAATCAACTACTAAGAAGTAATACTTTTTATGATGCAAGCAGCCCAAGAAAATTAGTAACTATTTCTTCCACGGATTCTTCTGAATATAGACTAGAATTTTCCAAAGATAACACAAATTTTGCTGCCAATCCAGTTGTACAAATCCAAAAATACTACAAATACAGATTTGATGTAAGTCATTTTTCAATGACTGATACTTATTTGGACTTTTCTTCCAGTTCAAATTATAATGTATTTACAGAAGAAAAGTTTGTAAGTAGCATTTCTCCTGGCAACCCTGGATCTTATTTGTCGATTAAATTGGGATTTGGACCAAATATTTCAACAAATACATTTGAGCAGAAAAAACCAATCAATTTCACCAATTATTTTTATTTTATTAAAGTATCTGATGTAAATACACAAAATTCGTATCTACAAGTAGTAGATGATCCACTGACAGGAGAAAAGGAAGTAGTTTATTCCACAGATACTAAATTTGTTTACAATCTATCTGGCGTTCCAGAATATGATGGTACAGGTACAATCGATTACACAACATCATCTAAATTTGCTATCGGCAAAATAAACAGTATATTAATTGAAAATTTTGGAGATGATTATCGTCGTGTTCCTACTGTGTATGGAATTGATGTTGCCGAAGAGTATGAAGCTAAAATTGATGTGATTTATGATGCTGTAGAGAAAAAAATTAAATCTATTGCTATTATTGATGGTGGGTCAAATTATTCCAAACCAAAAGCAATTGTTGTAGATGGAGATGGATCTGATGCTCAATTTGAAGTATCAGTAGATTCGGGCGCAATTAATAGAGTTACTGTTCGCAACGAAGGAAGAAATTACTCATATCTCCCAACAATAAAGATTATAGAAACTGATGTAAAAGTATATTTTTCTAGTAATAATATTGGCATTCCCCAAACAGTTAGTATTGTCGAAAATGGTTATGCCTTCCATAACGACAAAACATTATATCCCGAATTTAAATCTCCAACAACACTACTTCTTGAAGATGTAGTAGACAATGCTTTTGCTATAGGCGAAAAGGTAGTTCAATATGATAACGGAAATATTATTTTTTCTGCTGTTGTTGCCAAAAATGGATTTAGACCAGGAAGCAATATTCTTAGACTTGAAAAAATTAATGGTGTAATTGATAAATCATTACCAATCAAAGGCACGGTCAAAAATAATACTGCGACGATTAAGGCAGTATTATCAACTGTATTTGCTCCAGATATCAGAACCTTCTTTGACAATCAAGGAAGATTTGCTTCGGATAAAGGAAAGATTGGTGTTTCTTCGCAAAAGATCACTGATTCATTCTTTTATCAAGATTACTCTTATGTAATTAAATCAAAAACTCCAATTTCTGTTTGGAGAGATTTAATTAAAGAAACTGTACACCCAGCTGGTTTTAAACTGTTTGGCGAAGTTGCGGTAGAATCTGATGGCAATACTTCTATGCCATCAGAAATAGAAGCAAATAAAACAGAGTCAGTTACATTTATAAATCTTGGAGCAAAAAATATTTCCGTAATTGGAACTAGAAGATATGTAACCGAATCATTTGTAAACTTAAATGCTTTTAAAGTCGAAAGAGGTCTTGGATCTATTTCGGTAGATACTTTTGATAATTCAGAAACTATCGCTGGCGAATTTATTCTTTCCACTCCGTTTAATGGTAGATTAGATTCTTATGATGGTCAGCCAATTGGAGATACTGTTTTTACATTAATTGATAAAAAATCTGGATTGCCAATTGCTCCATATAATGAGCAACAATTAATAATTACTTTAGATGGAGTTTTACAAGAACCTGGCGAAGCATACACTGTAAGCGGCACACAGATTACTTTTAGTTATCCTCCGTTTGGATCAAACACAACAGAAGGTCAATATGTTACTGGCCAGAAATTTTATGGTAGATATTTTAAATTCAAGACAGATGATTTAAATTTTGAATACTTAAGAAAATTAAGATCAATTGAGTCTGAATTTGATGGCGTAAATATGCAATTTGATTTGTATTATGACAATAATGATATAGTAAAGACAGATAAAAATGAGAATTTAATCATAACATTAAACTCAATTGTTCAAAAAGCAAAATCATCTGTTATTGATACTTCAACTGAAGAGTTAAATTATTTACCAGAAAAAAATTCATATTATATCTTAAGATCAGATGATCCTGATGTTACTGATAAAATTGTATTTTCTGATCCACCGATCAAACATTCTGACATAGATGAAAATACCGAGCCACAACTATCTGGCAGGGAGTCTTCATTTGGATATACAATTGGTTCTTACTTGAGATTAAAAATTAATAATGATTTAATTGAGTATAGAAGAACTGGCCCATTTTTAATCATTGATGAAATTACTCAACGAGTAAAGAAAATTGATAATTCAAAATACGCTTTAGTTTTTATTGATGGTGTTCTACAAGTAGAAGGAGAATCATATAGAATAAGTGGTCCTACAATAACATTTACTAAACCATTAAATTATTTTGTGTCAGAAAGTGGCGAAGCCATTTATCCTGATGTCAATATAATTCTATTATATGGTAGAGATATTGCTCAATCATTAACAGTTTATGATTTTGAAAAAGATACTTTCTACAATAAATTAACATTAACAATTACTGGTTCTGGTACATATACCCAGTTTATAAATTGGTATGGTCCTGTAGGAACGAAAGAAATTTGGGTATATCAAAATAATAAAGCACTAGGAAAATTAAGAGCTTTTAGAAAAGCAACGGAAACCCAATGGAATATAACTTTATCATCACAAAACGTCTTATACAATTCTAATTACTCGCTCAAATTTTCTACCCATCCAGGTCTGAATGATCCTTCAGATCTGACCATTTCTGGCCCATATCAACTTTCTACTTTATACGAACAGAATACTGATGGAGATAGATTATTAAGCAGATCTAGCAGCAGATACTTATATGGTTCTGAATTAGCTGACAAAGCTTGGTATGAACAAACCAGATCATATGCTAATTTACATCCAGGTGATTTAATTAAAATTGATGGAGAAAAAGCATATCGTGAAGTTTCATCAATACCAGCTAAAGTAAAAACAAAAGATTATCGTTATGATTCTTTTGTGAGTAATAATGTTTATAGCAAAATTTTTGCTACAAACTATAATGATATTGTTAGAGGCGAAGGACTAGCAGTTATTGCAAATATCGCCAATGGAAAAGTTGTTTCTTTAGATTGGAATAAGAGAGAATTAGAATTATATTTTAAATATAACTTATTATTGCAACCAACTGCATATCAATATTATACACCACCAATTTTACAGTTTATTCCAAATGATAAAACTGGTGGTGGTGCTAGAGCTGAAGTTATTGTATATGATGGTCAAGTAATTGATCTTAAATTACTTGACGGTGGTTCTGGATACATAGAAGCTCCTACAGTAGTAGTTTCTAGGGGTTATGATATTATCAAGGATCCTAATAGGAAAATTGATAGCTTTACTGAGCTGAATTTAAATATAGAAATTACTGGATTTACATTAACTTTTTCTAGCTTTGTTGATGTACAAACTGCTAGAGTTGAAGGTAATGTACTAGAAATTATTTCTTTTAATGGTCCTAATAATCTCAGTATTGAAGGAAATATCACTGCAATCATTCAAACAATTAATGATGTTGGATTAGAAAATAAAAAATTATACACAGAACTTTATGTTTCTGCTGGATTTATTAGACCAATTGAATTCAGTAGTATTGTTTCTACTGATAGACAGATTACAAATATTATTGATGTTCCATTCGATGTAATTTCTCGTTCTACAGTAACTTCAACTGATAGACAAATCACAAAGAATATTACCAAAGTAGTTAATAATTCTATTATTGAAACTGCACCATATTCTATTAATGATGTTGGAGCATTCTTGGATCTTCCCCTCACTGAAACTGATACTATTGTTTATATTCCTGATACAAGCAGATTCCCAGATTCTAGTAGATTACTTATTGGAAAAGAAATTGTAACTTATAACAAAAAGCTAAGTGATCGTTTCTTAGATGTTGCTCGTGGAACATTCGGAACTACTGCAACAACTCATAATGCAGGTGATTATCTTAGACACTTACCTGAACTTGTAACTGTAGTTTCTGCTGGGCCAACTACAGAAATTATTACCGAAGTTACTGTATCTCAAATCAGTACTACTTATTTTGAATCGGTAAGAAGCACTCAGGTTTTATATGATGATACTCCTGTAGTAACTATACAAGATACAGCTACAAATATTATATCAATTGAGCAAATTGACATACAAAATGCAAATAGCCGTATAGTTACTGAAATTGTTATTGCTCCACCAGATTCTAAGATCACTAGTTTTGTTACTACGATACAGCAAAATGGCACTGAGTACGTAACTGGTATTAATTCTGTAATTGATACTTATCAACAAATTTATTCTTCATCAATACAAACGATACTTGCTAATTCTATTGAGACAATAAGTTCTGCCACAAACACAATTGTTAATACCGACATTGAAATTCTAAAAGAAACAGCAGAACTAATAAGTCAATTTAATAATGTAATTTCTTCTTCAATTGTATCGGAAATTGATGTTCCTGTTTCTGCATACACATTTAGTAAAGTAATTACAACTAATGTAGCTAAAAATGCAGATATTGAAATATTCCGCAAGTTTGGAGTTCTAGATTATTTTGAAGAGTCTGTAGTATTGTTTAACCCAATTAAGACTAGAACAGGAGAAATTACATTAGAAGATCCAGAAAATGAAGTTGTATTGAGAAATTTAAGTACAATAAATGTTATTAATAAAACCATATTCCGTGAAGAGTTTTATACTTCATATCAAGTAGGAAACGTTGGATTAACTTTAAAATCTTTCCAAGATAATATGTTTATTGATACTGGAACATTTAACTCTGGCATGTCATTACTAGAGTTATCTTTAGCGTATCCATCATTGACAATTAATGATTTTACGGAAAGACCAACTTCTGCAATTACATTGACAGGAGAAAGATTTAATATGGGAATTCCTTCTATTCAAAATCCTGTAGTCTATGCAGTCGGATCTAATTTATCTTCTTCAAGTATAATTGGTGTTGTGGGAAATATTTCTGCATTCCCAACTACAGGTTACTTATTACAGGCTTCTTCTACTGGACAGTATACTGTTGTTCAATATACTGGAAAAACTACATCAACATTCACTGGTTGTACTATTATTAATGGATCAAATATTATTAATTCAGGAAATCAAATTATACCATATTCCGTCTGATCTGTATAAATATAAATACATCAGACATAAAAATTCACTAGAGAGTTCAAGTAAATGGCTGCTATTATTTCAGATAAATTCAGGATTTTTAATGCTGGACAATTTCTAGAATCTCTTTCGGAAGGTTCTACCGATACTGGCGTAGAGCGCACCAGAATGTACTTTTTTGTTGGTCGTTCTCAGAGATGGGATTCGTACTTAGAAATTTACAGCAAAAATGCTACTGCATTTGTAGCGGGCCAAGAAGTTTACGTTGGCTCTTCTTATGCAAGTGCTACATTTAAAGCAAAAATCCGTGTAGTAAATGCGGATAGCTTACTTCTTTATGATGTTCTTCCTAGCTCAACAGCTTCACCAAACGTTGGTTCAACTCTAAAAGGCTGGAACGGAACTTCAGATACTGGTGCTCAGGCATTAACAGGTGTATATCGTTACGCTACCGAAGATGTTCCACCTGTTCCCCTAGATAACCAAGCAGAAAAATATGATATCTATGATGATATTATTGCTGCTAAGAGAGTAACTTCAACATATGCAAGAACAGTAATCAGAAGATACAATTGGGATCTGGTTGCTAACCCTAAATTTGACATGTGGAAGCCTGATTACTCGGCTACCCCTGGCGGTGGTGGTCAAATCGGCAAATCTGGTGCAACTGGAGCATCGTCAATTTCTGATGCTAAGTTCTATGTTGTAAACTCAAATTATGAAGTATTCAAGTGTCTTTATAATGGCCAGTCTCCTGCAAACCCAACAGGAACAAATGCTACATATGAGCCAAAAACAACTCCAGCTGCTGGACAAGGAACCTATGCAAGTGGCATTTATTCAGAACCTTCTGGCACATATATCTGGAAATATTTGTTCACCATCCCAACCGATGATGTATTAAGATTCCTATCAACTGACTTTATGCCAATTGTTGATAGCACAAATGCTACTCGTGTCGCAACTGAAGCTGCTGCTGTAGATGGCGAAGTACGTGTAGTTTTAGTTGAGGCTGCTGGAGCAAACTTACCTAATGGCACTCACTATGCCCCTATTACTGGTGATGGTACTGGTGGTAAAGTACAAATTGTTGTTTCTGGTGGTGCAATTACTTCAGTTTCTGTAACTGCTGCTGGTAGTGGTTACACTTATGCAACTGTTGCTTTAGCAACTGGCACAGGTTCTGGAGCTACTGCATATGGTTTATTCAGTGACAGTGCATTAACTGCTGCTGTAACTGTTGCTTCAAACGCAACTGGAGCATTAGAGCCAATCATTTCTCCTCAAGGTGGTCATGGTGCTAACCTAGAAGAAGAGCTAAATGGTAAGCGAGTAATGCTTAACATCCGTTTAACTTATGCTGAAGGTTCTGGCGACTTCCCAGTTGATAACGATTTCCGCAGAATTGGTATTTTAAGAAACCCACTTCTAAATGGAACTACTGATTATGCAACAGTAGATACACTTAATGGTTTATATTCCGTAAAAATCACTGGTGCTACTGCTGGTTTTGTTCCTGACGAAACTATTACTCAAACTGTAACTGGCGGAACTGCTCTAGGAACCGTTGTTTCATGGACTTTAGATTCTGGCAGCACAACTGCTGGCGTATTGAAGTATATCCAATCACCACAACTTCACAAGAATAATGGTGTTGTTCGTGCATTTGAATCAAATGCTTCTAATGCAATTACTGGCGGCATTTCACTAGCTTCTGGTGCAGTTGACACCACTTTTGCTGATGGCACGGTTCTTCTTGGTTCTACTTTCACTGATGGCTTAGCTCTTCCAGAAATCAAAAATAACTCTGGAGAAGTAATATACATAGAGAATAGAAGACTAATCACCAGAGCCCCTGACCAAATCGAAGATATCAAACTGGTTATTGAGTTCTGATCATTAGATTAGTAAGAAATTCTCTAGAACTTATTTACAATGCCACAGAAGACAAATCTTAATGTATCCCCATACTATGATGATTTTGACGCTAAAAAGAATTTCTACAAAGTTCTTTTTAGACCAGGATATTCAATTCAGACGAGGGAGTTAACCTCCCTCCAGTCTATTCTCCAAAATCAAATTGAAAGCTACGGTAAATTTCAATTTAAACAAGGAGATTTAGTAGTACCTGGAGAAGTCGGGTTAAATACTCGATTGGATTACGTTAAGCTGTCTTCTGTTTCAGAAGTAGCAGTGAATGTAGATGGAAATATTGTTTTCCAAAAATATGATATTAAGAAGCTAATAGGTCAACAAGTTCAGGGAATTACATCTGGTGTTGTTGCTAATGTCTTAGCTGCAGAATATAGCTCATCAACAGAATCCGATACACTATTTGTTAAATATACAACTAGTGGCAATTCTGGGGATGAGCTAACTTTTCGTCAAGGCGAAACTTTAGAAATTATTAATGGTGTTAATACACCCCTACTTGTTGTTGGTACTGATGGAAGCGCCTTACCAACAAGTATTAAAATTACTGATCCAGATACAAATCAATCATCATTCAAAGAAAGCCCCGCAATGGGATTTGCTTCTGCTGTTAAAGTAGAAGAAGGAATTTATTTTATTAATGGATATTTTGTAAGAAATAACGAACAGTTATTAGTAATCAATAAGTATTATAACGAACCATCATTGATTGTTGGTTTTGATATTGAAGAGAATATCATTGCTCCTGAGCAAGATGCATCTTTATATGATAATTCAAAAGGATTTTCAAATTCAACTGCTCCAGGAGCCCACAGATTAACTATTAATCTGAAGTTGAAAACTTATGAATATGGAGCACAGACTGATAAAAATTTCATTCAGCTGTTATCAATTAAATCTGGTGTAGTTCAAAAGCAGATTAAGCAAGCTGATTATACTCTTTTAGAAAGCACTTTAGCTCGCAGAACATATGATGAATCTGGTGATTACGTTGTAGATAATTTTTCTTTAGAAGTTAGAGAATATTATCAAAAAAATAATAATTTTGGTATCTTTACCAAAGATTCAAATAATTTAGTTAATGGTCTTTCTGAATCAGAAGCTTCTTCCAAACTTCTTGCTAGTGTAGGTCCAGGCAAAGCTTATGTAAGAGGCTACGAAATTGTTAATGGAGAAACCAAATATCTACCAATTAACAAATCCAGAGATACTATTACTCGTGATAACATTACTTTAAAGACTCAAGGATTAGCTGAATTTAAAGTTACTAACGTATATGGAACTATACCATTAAATGATGAAGGTGCTGATGCAACTGCATACCCAACTGTATTTTTAAATTCAGTATTTAATGATGGCACTATTGGTCTAAATGATCTAGAGTCGGCATCCAATCAAAAGCAAACTATTAGCAGAAGAAGCGAAGGGTTTGAAATTGGTTATGGTATTAAAACTATCTATATCTCAGTATCTAGTTTAACCAATCCAATCCAAACTATCAATGATAGCAACTTTGATTCTGTATTAAATGATCTTTGGTTTATTAAGACAAGAACTGGCACAACACCATCAACTATTGATAGTGTAAGACCAATTGCATATTCCAAAGTAAATCGCCCAGATCTTGCTGCAGATGTTGCTTTATTAGAGCTTACTATATACGGTAAAAAGGATTTACTATCATTATTCCTCAAGGAATATGATGAACAATCTGCATCTAAATTACGTGATGTATTTTTATCTCAAGCAGATGCTTTCGCAAACCAAAATAAATTTGGTTCTGTAGTAGATTATAGTGAAGTTATTACTCCTGTTATTGGTCTAGCTAAACCAAAGAATTTTAGCCTAGTAGAAAGAGGCAATGGTTTTAATCAAGATACTGATATTGTTATTTCTCGTGGCAGATTGAATGATGGTACTGCATCATACAACAGTACTTTCAAATTTAATTATTTCAATCCAGTATTTTTCACCAGACTATTATTGGATAGTACTGTTCCTGAAAGTAACATCAGTAGCCAACAATTCACCCCAGGCAAGTACATCAAGGGTCTCCAGAGCGGTGCCTACGGGGTCGTAGAAGGCTCCTTAACCGAGTTTTACTCATATGGTAACACCCTTTTCGTAAAGACGCTCTCAGGCACCTTCCAGCCTGGCGAGAGCATCACTGACGAAAATGGAAACATTTTGCGTATTGCTAAAGAAAATACAATATCCCACTTTATTGTTGCCAAGCGTGGTGCTGGATTTGTTAATCCAACTGTAACCATTGATGGCGTTTCATATGACAACTCGAAAGTAAAAGTATTTACGGAAGGAAGTTCAGTTTACAGAATTGATGTTTTAGATAGAGATTCAGTATCAGCAGAATATTCCACTCCACCTATTGTTGTTGTAAATTCAGCCGAAGCAACAGTTTCTACTTGTATAGTGGAACCAGTTTTATATAGAGATACAGTATACACTTACTCACCACAAAATGTAAAGTCATTCTTTGCTGAGTATGGTTCTGCAAAGAATAATAAATTTACTGCTGATATCGAAGTAAATAAGACAGCTTATACAGATACAACTCCCATAACTGATTTCAGTTTTACTGGATTTGCTGGAGACAAGTATATTGAATGCAATGGTTTTGGTGGAGATCCAACTAAGCTATTGACGCAAGGTGATTTAATTCTATTTGCTGATGATGAAGGAAGAACGAATAGAATGATCGTTCAATATACTACTAAGCCAGAAGGATCAAAGAAAGCACGTATTTACTTAGATTATGCATTGCCAGCAAATGCAATTAATGTTTCTGTCGTTAGATTAAGACCACAAATTTCAAATTTCAATACAAGTCTAATCTTCCCAACAGGTAGTAGCCAAGTAAGTTCACTAATCAAGGATAGTGCAGATAGTAAGTTCAAATATTATGTAAGAAGAGATTTTATCACTACAGGTTCTTCAAGTGGTGGTAGTGTTACATTTGCTGCTCAACTACCATTTGGCACACAAAGATTTACTTCTTACTCAGAACAAAACTTCCTAATTACAGTTATTGATAGAGGAAGTTCAACTCTAGTTTCTAATGGAGATATTCTTTATATTGATCCAAGCTATGTTAATGTCGAAACTTCATCAGATACTACAAGTGGCTTGACTGCTGGTAGTGTTATAATTACATTACCAAATAATTTCTTTGGCAATTTAACTTCAAACTTCCCTAAGTTAAAACTGTCGGCAACTATTGAAGTTACCAAAGCCAAGCCAAGATTAAAGACAGCAATCAAAAATAAGAGAATTGTAGTTACATCTAGTGGCGATAGAGTTATTCCTCTGCGTGGTCAGGATTATGATACAGAAGAAGTAGAAATTTTCTCTTATTCTGATGCATATAAGCTAAAATATGTTTATGAAGGATCTTCAACAAATCCACCAAAAGTAGATACAAATGGCAATTTGATCTCTGGAACAGATGTAACAAATAGATTTACATTCGATGATGGTCAACGTGACACTCATTATGATGTATCCAGAATAATTTTAAAGCCTGGATTTGAAGCTCCAGTAGGTCAACTAGTTATTGGTTTTGACTATTTTGAGCATTCCCAAGGTGATTTCTGCACAGTAGATTCTTATCTACACGAAGCTGGTGTTGGTTCGGAAGAAATTCCATCATTCAATTCTTCTGTGTATGGAATTACTTCTCTAAAAGATGTAATTGATTTTAGACCAAAAGCTGATAACGATACTATTATTTCTGGATTCCAAGATAAGACTTTACTTTCGCAACAAGATTATATTAAATTCTCTGGTCCTGGTGGCATTATAGCAGGATCTCCTGCATCAGATTTTAACTTAGAATACACATTCTCTTTCAGTGAAACACAATATCTCGATAGAATTGACGGAGTATTTTTAGATAAGAAAGGACAATTTATTATCAAAGAAGGTAATTCTTCATTAAATCCATCTAAGCCAGAAATTATTGATGACGCTATTGCTTTATACTATCTCTATATTCCTGCATATACAGACAGCAATAAAGATGTGAGAATTATTCCTGTCGATAACAAGCGTTACACTATGCGTGATATCGGCAAATTAGAAAAGCGTATTGAAAGATTAGAATATTATACTCTTCTCAGCGTATTGGAGCAACAAGCTTTAAATATGCAAATTAAGGATGAAATTGGTCTTGATAGATTTAAGAGCGGTTTTGTTGTAGATAATTTCGAAACTCATCGCATTGGTAATCTTCAATCTATTGATTATAAGTGCTCTATTGATACACAACAATCAGTACTAAGACCACAGGTAAAAGAAGACAACTTTACTCTCAAGGAAGTTTATACCAGAGTAGATGAAAGACAAAATGCTGGTTATCAAAAAACTGGCGATGTTGTCACACTACCATACACTAATGTAAGATTGCTGGGCAATAATTTTGCAACCAAGACTGTTAGCCCAAATCCATTTGTTGTTCTACAATATGTTGGTGATGCTAATATTAGCCCATCAGTAGATCAATGGTACAACACTGATGTAGTTCCTTTAATTACTGACACAAATACAAATTTATTCACTATTTTCCTGGCTAAAGCAGATTCCAGAGATTCATTTGCTAGTTTCTACAATTCATTTGTAGTTAACTGGGTAGGTTATAATAGAAATTTCTACAATATTGCTTCTCTATCAAATATTAATTCACAACAAGCATCTTCTAATGTAGAAATTGCTTCTGTTGCTAGTACTTCTAACATCAGCCCTTTCAATAACGAAACTGCTAAAGGAGTAACAACAAAAACTACGAATGATAACTCAGTCATTTCTTCTATTCAATTCTTTGCTAGAAGTATTCCCGTTAAATTTAATCTAACCAGATTAAAGCCACAGACACAAATTTATGTGTTTATGGAAGGAATTGATATTAACCGTTGGGCGATTCCTGATATTAGATATACTGGTATTGCTGGTAATTCACCATCATCTTTCAATGCTCCAATTGTTACAGATGAAAATGGTAACGCAAGTGGCATTATTCTAATTCCTGCTGGCAAGCCACCAAGAGAAAATACTTCTTGGACAGGTAATGTTCAGACAGTAATTTATGATGATACTGCTTCTGATGTTTATATCACTTCAGGTATAAAAACTATTAGATTTACTTCCAGTTCAACCAATGAAGTAAAAGATAAGGTAGATACTTACACAGAAACTAAATTCTATTCTTCTGGAACACTACCCGAAAATCCAGCTAGTATCATTTCAACTCTACCAGCATACTTTAAAGCTAATGAAGGTGTTCAATTAGTAGATCAATCAACTAGCAATAAAGAAAAACCAAATCCATTAACACAAACATTTACTGTAGAAAATTTCGATGGTGGTGTTTTTGTAACTGGTCTTGATTTGTACTTCAATAAAAAGAGTGACAATATCCCAGTTAGAGTTTACTTGACTAATGTTGATGTTGGAAAGCCTGGCAAATATATTATTCCAGGAACAGAATCAGCACTATTACCAAATACATACTTAAAAGTTTTTGCTAGTGGTAATTTGACTATCACTGTTGGCGAAAAAGTAAAAGGCAAGAGTTCTGGTGCCGAAGGTCCAATTTTAAAGGTATACGATAAAAATAATATTGAAGTTCTAGCTTCAACGATTGGAGAAATTTCTCTCAGCAATGAACAAGTATATACTCTTGTTTTAAGTAATCACAATGGCATTTCTTTCCAACAAAATGAAGCATTAGAAGTTCCTTCGGTTATTTTATACAATAATAAAACTGCTCAAAATCTAGGACTAACAATTGCCAAAGATTCTGGAAAGGTCGTAGATCTTAAAATTAAGAACGTTGGTATCAATTATCAAAGTGCTATTCTCACGATTGAAAGTCCTCAACTACCTGGCGGCAGTACTGCTACAGGAACAGTTGATGTATCAAACGGCAAGATTTACAACACCGAAATTTCTATTGGTGGAAATGGATATACAGAACCACCTTCAGTAGTTATTCGTGGAACAGGAACTGGTGCAAGTGGAGCAGTAATTGAGTCTGTTATAGAAATTGATACCCCAGCAGTTCGCATGGGTATTGCAATCGATACTGCTGGAACTACGGCATCAACAATCCCAACTAGATTTAATTTTGAACATCCTGTATATTTACAGAATGATACTGAATATGCTTTAGCTATCGAAACAGATTCAACTGATTATAAGTTATGGGCATCTAGATTAACTGAAACTGAAGTAGCTACAGGAGCTGCAGTTACTGCACAACCTTTACTCGGTTCCGTTTACAAATCACAGAATACTGATAACTGGACACAAGATTTATTTGAAGATATTAAATTTACTTTATATCGTGCTGAGTTTGATATTAGCAGAAGTGCAGAACTTTTACTCACCAACGAAAATCCTGGTTATGAAAAATTAGAATTGGATCCGATTGAAACGTATGCTTTAGCCAATACTAATGCAACTTCCCCATTATTCAAGAATAATAATTCCATCGTCAAAGTAAGACATAGAGATAATGGTTTTGAAACTTCGGGCAAATCATATGTATTCTTCAAATCACTGAAGAATGTTGGTGGATTTAATGGTAGTGTTTTAAATTCTACTTTATTCAAAGTTTCTAACACAGGTCTAGACTATTACAATATTGTTGGTCCTACTAGAGCAAGTTCCAACTCTGTTGGTGGCGGAGAAGAAGGATTGGTTTCTTATAATAGAAAGTTTGAAAAATTATATGCTCATATCAATTATATCCAAGCACCAAATACCAAGATTGATAGTTTTGTAAAAACAACTAATATCATCCCAATTGATTCAAATACCCTAAATTATACTTCTTATTCACAATCTAATTTTGAAAAGACATTTATTAACGAAGAGCAATTCTTCACAAATCAAAAAATAATTGCTTCCCGCATCAATGAAATTTTAAATTCTGTAGATAGATCACTAACATACAAGATGCAGTTATCATCAACTGTATCATATCTATCACCTGTAATTGATCTTCGTGTTGCCTCAGTCAAAACCTCAACAAATCGAGTAGAAAATGCTGCTGGCAAAGAGCCTAGATTTGGCAAGAGATATCAAATTTTATCTTTCTTACCAATCTATCGTTTTACAATTAATGGAACTAGCCAGAATATTGAAATAAATCAAACTATTGAAGGACTAACATCTGGTGCTAAAGGTAAAATAGTTAGAACTGAAGGTCAATCTGTTTGGGTAAAAGTTACTTCGCCATCAACCTTTACACAGCAAGAGTATGTATTCCTTTCTACTCAGTCGCAAGAAGGTGGTATTCTAGAAGGAATTGATATTTCAATTGCTAACAATAGCATTGTTCAGCAATCATTTAGTTTTGATATTGGTTCTACCGTTGTTGCATTTAATCCAAGTGCTACAAACGAAAAATATGACAACAAAATTAGTGGCAAAGTTGTTAATTGGGATTCTGCTTCCAGACAGTTAATTATAGAAAATGACAAAGCTCCAATCAATGCTGATTATGTAAGCAAGATTACTTTGGGTAGTGACTTCTCAAGAGAGCCTGATTCTGATAATCAATCCCCAGATATTTTCCGTATTGGTGATATTCTTTATTATGATGGAATTGCTTTCGGAACAGAAGAATTTGTTGAGGTAGGTTCTATGGAATTTACTAATGGCATTGATTTTGTTTCTGAAAGGGCATCAAACAATAGTTCTTCAGTTGCAAAATATGTAACTAAAGAAATCGCAATTAATCAACCAGGAACATCTGTTGATGTGAGATTAACTTTAAATATCAAAGATATAGAAAATATTAAAGTTCTATACAAGATAAAGGAATCTTCCAGTCAAGTTAATTTCACTGATATTGAATGGAATTACTTTAATATTGATGGCAATCCAGATAATAATGATTTGGCAACTTATTCAAACTCTATATCAGGTCAAATTGAAAATCAATCTGCATATCAAGAATTGAAATATAGTGCCGCCAATTTATCTGAATTTAATTCATTTGCAATTAAAATTGTTATGAAGACAGATGATCCAGCTTATGTTCCGAAGATTCAAGATGTTCGTGCAGTTGCTTCTTATTGATGGACAATCGTTATTTAAAAGTTGAAGGCCACGAAAATTTGTATAGAGATTCATCAACGGGGGCTATTGTCAATACAGACAAACCAGCTCCCAAAAATTTTTCTAAACAATTTACAAATGCTATTGATGACATAAATAGTTTGAAGGAAGAAATATCTGAAATCAAAAGACTTCTTAGAGAGATAGTAAGAAATGGCAGTTCTTAGATCCGTTGCTAAAACAGATACATTTGAAATTTTTAGGCAAAAAGTAAACGAAATTGCTGGCGATGTTTTTAGCATTTCTTCTGGCGGTAGTGACCTATCTACAGGAAATCTTAAGTTGGGAGATGGCACAAGAACTGCCCCAGCATTAGCTTTTGTATCAGATGGTAGCTTAGGAATTTACAAACCAGCAGCAAAAACTTTTGGATTTGTGAGTGGTGGCAAGAAAATTGCTGATTATTCAGAAGCATCAGTATATACTTTCAAAGATTTAATTTTACAACAAAATATTTTAAATAATACGGGTATTTCTATAACAAATATTGGTAATAATTATGATGCTGGGGAATATTCTGATGTTAAATTAATTGGTGGCACTGGAGATAATGCTACTGCAGATATCACGGTTACTGAATTTTCGGGGAGTATTAATTCAGTTGGAGCAAATTATATTGAAGGTAATTATAGTGGTATACCAATATCTGGTGGATCTGGCACAGGAGCTGTAGTATCATTTGATATTAATGGAATAGTTGGGAATATTACAGAAGGAGGAACTGGTTATATTCCAGGAACTTACGACAATATCGAATTAATTAATGGATCTGGCACAGGAGCAGAAGCTAGTATTGTTGTTACTGGAGATACTGTTCTTAGTGGTTCTATCACAAATCCTGGTTCTGGATATACTGAAGGAGTATATAATTTTGTCGGAATTTTAAATAAACCACTCGATACTTTTGCAGTAACTTCAATATCAAATCCAGGAACTCCCCCACCAAATAATGTTTATCAAATTGACGGAGTAACCCAAGATACATTAACTTTAATTAGAGGAAATACTTATAGATTTGATGTATCAAATTCTTCTCTTTCTTCATATCCATTAATTTTTAGAGCAATTACTGATGAATTTTTGGCATCTGAAGATTATAATGTAGTCTCAAAAGGAACTATTGGAACTACAGGAGCATTTATAGATCTTATTATAAAACCAACAGCTTCATTAGGTAATATCAAATATGATTGTTCATCTGATCCAGGAATGGGATCGACAATTACTATTATTGATGGAGCTTTAGGACAGTATGGAAGTATTGCAACTGCCACGGCAACAGTAAATTCTTCTGGTTTAGTATCTGATTTTGAAATTACTTCTTTTGGTTCTGATTACAAACAAACTGACGTATTACAAGTTTATTTTGGTGAAGTTGGAGGGACTGGTTCTGGGTTTGAATATACAATAGGATCTCCTTCTTATACTGGCGTAGTATCTGAAATTACTATCACAAATAACGGCATTAATTATTTAAAAAATAATGTTTTATCAATAAATTCTCTAGATGTTGGTGGCGAAGGATCTGGATTTGAATTTACAATAACGTCAGATCCTGGAATAGTATCAAATCTACAATTCAGCTCTAAAGGCTCTGGGTATCAAATCGAAGATATTCTTGAATTACCAGAAGAAATAACAAATATACAAACAAATTTAAATTCTCAAGTTTCGGGATTATCTACTACACTAAGTAATTCATCTACATTAGTTACCGTATCATCCACAAATGGTATTGTTGCTGGGATGACTGTTTTAACAGATATTTTAACCAGTGTTGGCGAACTTCCTATAGGAACAACTGTTCTTTCAGTAAATAGTTTAACTCAAATAACATTATCCCAATTGCCTTCCACTTCAGGAACAGCAACTTTAAATTTTGTTTCGCCAGGACAACTTGACGAAATACAATTAGTTTCGGTTGAAAATATTATAGTTGGTTCTACTGTAACACAAACAGCTGGTTCGGGACAATTAGATATAGATACCACAGTAACAGAAATTGACACAGAAACAAATATAATTACTCTATCATCTCAGCCAGTAAAAGCAGGATCAGCAACTTTAACTTTTTCGCCTCCATTTGGAATTCCTGCAAATAAATTTGAATACGAAATTTCAAATTTAGGTAGTATTGAAGAATTTACTATTACTGCTGGAGGAAATGGATATTCGTTGGGAGATGTATTAACTGTAAACAACAAAGATTTAACACAGCCAATTGTATTTTCAGTAATTAATAAAAATTTACAAACAATTACTTTTGTTAATTCTATTTCAAGTGCAGTTTTTTCTGTTGGAGATACTATTACATTAACGGGAGGATCTTTAATTCCTGTTATTTCCACAATTTATAGTATAAAATCTTCTGGGGGATTTATACAAAGTATATTAGTAGATTCTGGAAATTATGAATCAGGAGATATTATAACTGGAGAATCAATAACAACTTCAAATTATGAAATAAATACTGCTTCTTCTACACAATATAGATATTTTATTGATACTGGTTCTGGTTACGAATTAACTCCAAATTTAACTCTATATGTAGGAAACACTTATAACTTTAATTTATCTGATAGTTCAAATTCTTCTCATATATTTTCATTAAGTAAATTTAGAGATGGCATTTGGGGACCTAGTTTAATTGAAAATATAACAACTACATTATCTACATCTTCTGCAACAATTATCGTAAATGATACTACTGGCATTTTGCCAGGAATGGAAGTTTCAGTTACTGATGGTGATGGGGTATTGGAGCTAGCAACTAAAGTATTGCAAGTTAATAATGTATCAAACTCAATACTGTTAGATAAAGCGCCAAGTTTCTCTGGTGCAGTAACATTAACATTTAGGGGAACACAATATACCGATGGAGTCGAAAGAGGACAATCCATCTTATCAATTAATGTAACAGAAAATACTCCAAATCTTTACTATTATTGTGCTGCTCAAAATAGCACCCATGTTAATGAAGGTGGAGAAGATAACCAAGAAGCTGTTATCACGATCAACCCAAATAATCCAAAAGTATTTGGTAGTGATTTTTTACTCAGTGTAGATGAATTAACCACAGAAGATGTAATTAGTGGTAATATCGAAACTGGAGAATTTATAGCAGTTTCTTTTACTGGCAATGAAGCAACCTTTGGATCTGCTTCGGTGACAGGAACTTTATCTGCACCATCAATTACAGGAAATGATATTACTGCTACTACAATTACATCTACAGGTAATTTAGAATTATCTGGAACGGAAGTAAATGTGACAGGAGATTTTAATATTGGTTCCAATATTCAAGTAGTTTCTTCTAATGGTAATATTACAACGTCAGGTATTCTCCAAACCAATGGCAGTTTAAACGTTAATAATATTTTAACGGTTATTGATAATACTATTTCTACTATTACTGGCAGTGATATTGTATTAGAACCGCCTACAGGAAGAGTAGCAAAAGTAAACACAACAACTGCTATTATAATTCCTTCGGGTAATTCTGCTCAACGACCAGCAGGAGCAGTTGCTCAGAATGGAGCAATACGTTTCAATACAGAAACTGGACAATACGAAGGTTACAGTGCTGCTACAACTTCATGGTCATCTCTTGGTGGTGTCAGAGATCTTGATGGAAATACTTATATTGCTGCCGAAGCATTTACTGGTGCTAATGATAATATTTTATACTTTTTTAATGATACTAATAATACATTAAAACTAACAACATCGTATCTTGATTTTAATACGGTAAAGAAACTTCGTTCTTTGAATATTTCTTTACCTACCTTCACTAATTGGTCAGCAAATACTCCAGTTACTCTCGGTTCTTATGTAAAGTATAGAAATAATCTTTACGAAGTAACTCAAGCAGGCACTACAGGAACTTCGGGTAACGAACCAGTTCATACAACTGGAGTTCAACCAAATGGCACAGCACAATTAACTTGGTATATTTCTGCTGTTGCTCCATTAACATTTGAAGAAATTTCGGAACTTCAAGTTGGACCTCTTGGCAATCTCCCACTTATTGTTAATAGCGATTTAAGATTAGCAGATAATGTTTTATCAACAGATGTTAGTGACCTTATACTCAGACCAAATGCTGGTAAGAAAGTTACCATCGATGCTCAAACATCTCTTGTAATTCCTGCTGGAGACAGCAATAATAGAGGTGTTGCTGCACAAGGTTCTATTCGTTATAGCACTACTTTATCTTCGTTTGAAGGTTATAACGGAACTAATTGGACAAGTTTAGGTGGCGTAAAAGACGTTGACGGAAATACATATATTATTCCAGAAACTGCTCCTGGTGCTAATGAAAATATTTTATACTTCTATAATGATGGCGAAAATACTTTACGCTTATCAAAAACAGCTTTAACTTTCCAGACAATTTCTACAATCTCATCAAATTCAAATACTTTAGCTATCAATGCTAATCTAATAACTTTTGATAATTTATCAGCATCAATTGATAACTCAGGAACATCCACATTTATTTCATCCACACAAACTAATTTAGATTTAGGTCTGTCAGTTGGTCTTACAAATAAACATCTATTGAGATTAAATACCTCTGGAGATATTATTATTAATAGAGGATTTGGTACATCGATAGAAAATAACCTAGTTGTACTTTCTAATGAATTAAAAGATTTTGAATTGGATGATACTAAACTTTCTACAGCTGATATTAACTTAACTAAAGGAACTACAAATACTGGTTCTACAGTTCTTTATTCTCCATCTTCTGCCTCAGGAATTAAAGTCGTAGTTTCTGCTGAAAATATCACCACAAATGATGTTGAAATGATCGAATTTACTGTTACTGATAAAGGAAGTGATATTTACCATAGTGAATATGGAAATGTTATTACAAATGATAATTTAATTAATATTACTTTTGATTTTAATGCTTCTAATGATGTCAGAATGAATTTTGCTTTAGATGCCTCTGTTCAAACTGGCGATGAGGTAAATATTACAGTAGTAAAAACCATTATCAAAAAATAAACAATGGCAACTAATTTAAAACAGTTTGATTCTGTAGGTGGATTTTCAGTAGATAATACTACTGTAATTAATAATTTAAAAGATGTTAAAAACGTCAACACATTAGAGTTAAAAAATAGCGAATTTTCTGATAGTACAAGAACTCAGTATATTTTACGTGGTACTAATACCGCTATATTAGGTACTGATGCTATTGGATCTCAAATTATTCTTCCATCAGAAACTATTAGTTTTATCACTGGTCATATTATTGGTGTTAATTCTAGTGGAGGAGGACACCATTCATCAAAAATTGAAAGTGTTGTATCATGTGATGTAGCTGGAAACGTTCAGGTTCTTTCTGAATTAACTACTATTGTAAAAGATAGTATTCCAGAAAGTCAAAATTGGACAGTAAATACTTATGATGGTGGGGCAGCTAATAGATTTAGCTATTCTGTTACCAGAGCAGGAACAACAGACACAATTAAGTGGATAGCTACAGTAGATGTGATAAGCATTCTGTGGTTATAATAAACTAAATATACTAAGGAATAACATCTTCAGAAGCGGAGCAGCACAGCAAAATGAGTTTTCAATTCAATTCTGATAAAGAAATAATTCAGGCAGTTAATCCAAAACTCGTTGGTAGTAACGAACTTACTATTAGATCTGGAGAAGGCGCTTCTGAAAAAGAAATTTTTAGAGCACAATTAGATTCTCAAACTGGTTTACCAAGAGTTGGTATTAACAGAACTGGCAGACGAGTAGAAAGTATTAGGATTAATGAAGGTCAGGGAGGTACTGGTTACACACTAACTCCAAACGTAACTCTAACTGCACCAGATTTACCAAATGGTATTCAGGCTCTAGCTTCTGCTGTTGTTTTCAATGGCTCTGTTGTTGCTATTATTGTTGATAATTCTGGCGATGGATATTCGTTAGCTCCTGAAGTAACTATTACTGGAGGAAATGGTTCTGGCGCTGCTGCTACTGCTGTTTTGGACACAGTAGATTTTGAACTCGATATCAACGGTGCTATCCGAACATCAACCTCAATTATTTCTGATACTGCTCGCATCTTAAACCTTGATATTGATAATTTTGTTACTCCCGATGCTAGTTTTAGAGCACCAAATTTAAAAACTTGGGCTAACGGCACTGGTACTCAATTTGTACCAAACGTAGTATTACAAAAAGATTCTTATAGATATGCTGCGGATAATATCTATCAGGCATTAAACACAGGAACAACAGGCTCTTCATTACCCATCCACAAAGATGGTATCGCTCTAAGTGGAGATGTTCAATTAAAGCATGTTGGTTATAGAGTAAATGATGTAAATGCTCCGCACTATTTACAAACTGGAGAATCTGGTTTATTTCCAAGATCAATTACTCCTCTTCTTGGTGATAAATCAGATAAAATTGCTACCACAGAATATGTTCTGAACCTAGCTACTAATGACGTAGGTGGTCGTGTTTATGTTTCTGCCCAAATTGGTAATGATCAAAATGATGGTCGTTCTGCTGTTGCTCCAGTAAGAACTATTAAACGTGCTTGCCAAATTGCTTCGGCAACAGTAGGTGTTAAAGAAACTGTTATTATTTCGGGTGGCGACTATGTAGAAGATAACCCAATTTCAATTCCAGCAGATTGTTCAATTGTTGGTGACAACTTACGTCTAGTAATTGTCAGACCAGCAAATCCCCGTAAACACATGTTTAAATTTGGGGATAAAAACTATCTAACAGGTCTTGTTTTCAGAGATCAAATTGATAGTAATGGGGATCCTGTGGCAACATGGGATTACGCCATGGTCTTTGATGACAAGCAAAGAATTTATTATGATTCTACTACTGGAGGAGATTTCGGAAGAAGCTTTCCGATTGGTCATCAAATTTTTGGACCACCTAGAATTAGAGTATCATTCCAAAACCACACTGGCGGAACAGAATTAATTGCTGGGTTGAGCGTAAGTGGTATTAACACTGGCGCTTCGGGTTTAATTGCTGGCGTCACTTTTGAATCTACAACTGGCCCCGATGCTTATGTAAATGGTACAATTGATGTTGATATTACCAGTGGTTCGTTCAACAACGGAGAAACATTTGAATATACAGTAGGTATTGCTCCAGCACAGCAAACATATGATTTCATTTCTACTGATATTACATCAATTAGAGCTGAAGGAGAAGTTGTATCTAATAACAAAGATTTAGCAATATCTTTACCAATTGTACGTATTGATTTTTCTCAACAAGGGACCGCAGAAACTTCCGAAGGGGGTTTCCAGTATGATCCAGCAGAGGATAATTCGGGTGGTATTGTTTTCTACACCAACGCTCTAGTTGGTAGACAAAATACTCATGACTTTAAGGAAGGACAGCAAATTGAAATTCAAGGTCTCCCTATATCAGGACCAGATCTTTCTTATTTAAATGGCAAGCAAAGAATTTATAAAATTCTTCGTGATGCTGATGGAAGATCTAGAAGATTTGTTATTCAAAATAAACAAGATGAAAGTTTAACAGATTCTAATTTTATTCCAAATAATGCTTCTGTAAAATCATATGATTATTCTGTAACAGTATCTCTATTAAACTCACCAAACAAATTTGGGGTTGCTGAGTCAGTTTCCAGAAGATTTCAGGATGCTTGTATCTTAATTCGTAATAATATTCCTTTTATTGTTGATGAAGCTTATCTACAAATTAAAGATGAATTTGAGTATCTTGCTGTCCCAAATGAACAAAAATGTCGTAGAGATATTGGTCATTTTCTAAATGCTCTCATTCGTGACTTAGAATATGGAAGCAATTACCACACAATTGAAGCAGCTCAAACATATATTCAAAATGCTCAAATTGGATATTTGGGTAATGAAATTACCGAATCAGTAAGAGCATACGAGATCGCTAAAGATCTTGCTATCTTAGCGATGAGAAGATGGAGAACTGGCAATGGTCAACTTGCCAATTCATTATACACTCCACTATATTCATCGATTACTAGATATTTTGACCCAACTGTTATTCAAGACACTCTGGGAGCGGCCTGTGAGGACGTAGCAAGCGCCATCAATACCCTTGGGTATCTTTTTGTTGCAGTAATCACAAACAACGCTGTAGACCGTTATCTAGACGCCTCAGAGCTGATTGCTCGTAATACTGATTTGATTGCCGAAGAAGCGGTAGGTTTTGTGCGAGCACAATATCCTGATCTTAATTTAAACCAAGATAACTCAGAATCAAACAGATTTGTAGATGCAGCAAATTTAATTTTTGCTAACAAAGATGAAATTCAAGATAAAGCATTAGCACAAATTTCTGTAGAGTATAGCGAAGCATCTTGGGGTACTGATTGGGTTATTCCTGGTGATACAATTAACCAAGACAATAAGAGAAACTTAGATTCTTATAGATTAATTCAAAAAAATAGAACAGAAATTGTTAATAGTTCTTGGACACAATTAATTGCTCAATATCCAGGAGTAAGTACAACAGAAACTAAGTGCAAGAGAGACATTGGCTACTTTGTAGATGCTGTTTCGTTAGACGTATTTTTAGGTGGCAATAAGTATTCCAGAAAGTTTACTTTACAATATTTTAATAACGGAGCACCAATTTCAAATGGACTAGTTGGTGAGGAAACACAATCAGTATTTGCTTTTAATCAAGCCAGAGACTTGATGAAGTCGGCTATCACTAATCAGCTGACCTATAAAGATTTAACTATCACAGCAGATTCTGCCACTGGTTCAAATACCTCCACATCATCTTGTTCTGACGTACAAACAAATATTACTAACCTTGTTTCCATAGTTACTGCAGTAATTTCTGCTGGAAATACAACTTCTCTGCCAGCAGAAAATGCTGGAACCATTTACAGCGGTTCATCGAAGTGCAGAAGAGATATTGGTTATTTTGCAACTGCTATTGCAAACGATTTGGTCAGTGGAGGCAATTCAAATATTATCGAAGTTGCGAAATCATATTTCAATAACGGAACTCCAATTAGTAACGGTCTAGTGGGAGAAGAAGCTCAATCAGTTATTGCTTTCAACAAAGCAAAAGATCTAATGAAGTTGGCTATCACTAACCAACTTTACGCAAAAGATTTGACACTAACAGCTGATCCTCTTACCAATAACAACCAAGATCCAAATTCTTGTGCTAATGTCAAAACTGCTATTGATACCCTTGCCGCTATTGCTGTTACTTCTATTACCAATGGCAATTTAACTTCTTTACCAACAGTAAACACTGGAAATACTGATATATGTAAGAGAGATATCAAGTATATTCTTTCTGCGGTAAGAAGAGATTTAACTCTTGGTGGAAATGCTGGTATGCTTACCGCTGCCGAAGCATACTTTACTGGAGCACAATTAACTGGAATACCAGAAGAAGAACTATCACCAACTCGTTATGCTTTTGAAAAAGTAAGAGATTTAGCCATTCTGGCAATGAGAAATTGGAAGACTGGTAACGGTACTGGAACTGTTTATATTCCAACATACACAATTAAGCAGCAATATATTGATTCAACTATTGCTATTGATCCAGGAACTCCTATTTGTGCGAATGTTGCTTCATCTATTACAACATCATTTGCTTTACTGGATGATGTTCTTTCTGGGGAAATTCTTCCTGGTGCTACAGAAAAAACATACGGCACTTTATATGATACAACAAATATAGTATCTTTCCCAGACAATACTTTATACGATGCTAATAATAAGGTAATTACTCCAAGAGCAACTTGGGATGATCTTCCTTATATTGAAGCTTCTCCATACACGCAAAACGCCTCAGTTATTTCATTCTTAGGCGGTGGTGGTGCTCTCATTGATGGTAGTAAAGTATCCCAGCCAAACTGCCCATTCCCAGGATTAGAATTAGACGGTTCGGCATCATTCCCAAATCAGGGTAAATCAATGGTGGCGGCAGCGTTCACTATTGTGTCCTTCAATGGTGTTGGATATAAAATTATCAATGATGGATATGTACAGTTGGTTTCTGTATTCGTTCTATTTGCTGCTGATGGTGTACTTGCTGAGTCTGGTGGTTACGCTTCTATTACCAACTCAGCCACTAACTTCGGCATCTATGCTTTAAGAGCAAGAGGATACAATAATTTTGCGTATAGTTTTGACGTTGGTACAATCACCAATGTATCCACAACCCCAACTGGAAGAACAATCTTTACAGTGGATGGTTTAGGTAGAGAACCACTAGAACATTATATTGTAAAAATTGATGGTTACAGCAACTTAAATCCAGAAATTGAATACTTTATCGATACTGTTTCTGGAGTTACAGTTGGTCCCCCATTCTCTGCTCAAATTACTTTAGAAAGTGGTTCTGGAGATCCAGCAGAATTTATTCGTGATTCCGACAATGTAGCTGTTAGCACAGGAATTGGGGAATTTTCTGGAAAAACTATAAGATTACACAGACCATCTATCGTTAACTCTTCATCGCACACATGGGAATTTGCTGGTTCTGGCACTAACTACAATGCTCTACCAGAAAACGGTGGTGTTAAGATTGATGCTAACGAGCAAGTATCTCAGGATTATGGACGTGTTTACTGCTCGGGCACAGATGAACTTGGTGACTTTAAAGTAGGTACTTTTGCTAAGATCGAAAACAGAACTGGTAACATTACCTTTACAGGTACAGTTACAATTTCGGAAGTTGAATTCCTTAAATTGAAAGGTGGCGACGTTGTTGTTACTGGTTTTGATAACTCAAATACACTTGGCGGAGCTAATACAACCGACTCCAAACTACCAACTCAAAAGGCAGTTAGAGATTATATTACTAACAACCTCGGTCCTTATATTAATAAACCATATTCCACAAATGCTGTTCCTAGAGCACTTGTAGAATTAACAGATTCTGGTAAAATTTCTATTGATCAGATTCCTCCACTACGTCCATTTAACGTATATACAATAGAGGATCAAGCAGAAAGACTTTCGATCGAAGGTGCTCTTGCTGGTGATATTGCTATTCAACAAGACACTGGCACTTCATATATTTTAAATAATGATAATGATAGCCTATTTGTTTCTTTTGCTGTAAATACTGACTTAGTATTTACAATTGGAAATATTTTTACAGGTGATATTTCTGGCGGCCAAATTCAAGCTACAGAGTATCGCACTGGAGTAGTTTATCAAATTAGTCTTTCTAATGCTGGTTCTGGATATACAATTGCTCCAACAGTAACTATTTCTGGAGGCAATCCTGGTGCTGGGGCTGTTCAAGCAAGTGCTATTGCTACAATTGCCAATGGTCAAGTTGTGACCGTACAAATTATAGAGTTCAATGGGTTTGTTGGGGGCAAGGGATACACAACACCACCAACAATTACATTCTCTTCTCCTGGTGGTGCTGGAATTACTGCGACAGGTTCTTGCTTAATTGAAAGTAGATTATATGGCGATATCGTCAATAATGTTAAAATAACAGATACCGATACAATTCAGTCTAGCAATTCTCCCACAGATACAGTAAACATAAACAGATCTGTAAATACCTCTGCTAATAATATTAATAATTGGGTATCACTTTCAACTACACAAATTTCTGCTACTGATATTACTTCTGGCGTTATTTCTACATCAAGACTTGCTAATAACTCAGATGCTGCTAACTCATTTACTTTCTTAAGAGGAGATCAAAGCTATGCTCCTGTTCTTCAGTCGATTAAAGGAGCAGAAGTAAGATACTTTGCTAAGCTAATTCAGCAAGCAAATACTGGATCTTCTCAGTTAGTATTCAGCACAAATTCCAATACATTACTTGGTCACTCAGTTATTGATAATGTATCTGGTATTGCTCCAAATACCAATATAACTGGCGTATTGAGTGCTGCTGGTATTACTACTGTATCGATCAATAATCCATTATCTCAAAATATTCCTTCAGGAACAATTATAGAATTTTTGAGAGGCGCTTCTCCACTTACTTTTGAATCATCTTTAACACAAGGTAATTTTGTTGATAACATTGTTGTTTCTAATGGAGGTTCTGGTTATACCAGTGGTCAATATTTTGATGTTCCATTAACAGGCGGTTCTGGAACAGGACTACGTTGTAATATTATTGTTTCTGGAGGTTCTGTTACAGAAGTAACAACCACTAATAGTGGTCAAAATTACACAGGCGACTTTAATATCACTTCTTCTCCTGCTGCTATTGGTCCAGGATCTGGATTAGTTTTAGCAGCTAAAATTAGCACTGTTAATCGTCAATATGCCAATACTTCAATAGACATTCAAAGAGTTAGTGATCTAACAATTTCGGCAGACCCATTCGGTACGGTTGGTGTTTCTAGATTCCTTAAGTCACAATTTATTATTGGTCAAGCTGGAAACGGTTCCATTCAATTAAAAACTGGTCCTGATAGTGGTCTTGATGCTGACTTACTTGATGGTGCTCAGGGTGCTTTCTATCTAAATGCCAGTAACCTAAACTCTGGTACTGTATCAACAGATCGTCTATCTGGAACATACAACATAAGTATTTCTGGACAATCTGGTAATACATTACGTCTAATTTCATCAACTTCAAACCCAACTTCAAACCCATCACCTAGCAATTTCGCTACTGGTGTTATCACTGATACAAAAAATAATAGCTCCGATGGTTTGAATGATGGTGGCTCAAGACACCTAGTAATGTCCATCAGAAATGGTGGTGCTGGATTTGACGCTACCTTCGGTGGTGTTAGACAACTAGCATTTACTGATAATGATAATATGTGGCTTCGTGGTTCTGGCACGGGGGTAAGTGAATTTGGCTCATGGGGTAAAGTTTGGACTTCACTTAATGACGGTCCAGGAACTGATATGGATGCCGATAAACTTGATAACCGTCAAGGTACATGGTATCAAAATGCTTTAAATATTAACTTCGGAACTCTCAGTGATAATAGATTACCAACATATCAAACCACAAAGAGTTTCAACAGTTCCATTAAACTTTTAACAACTACAAATAATCCAAGATATAAAATTTATGTCAGCGGTTTATTATTAACAACTGCCCCATTCCTTGCTGGTTTAGAAGTTAATCTGTATAATGCCAATGCTCAAGGAACAGGAACAATTTTAATTACAAATATTGAGACATTTGATGATGCTAATGATAACAATAATGATTACACTATCATTACTGGTTCTTTACAAACAGGCACATTTATCGGAGCCCTAACAATTGGTACAGCAAGTAACAGAATTACATTCCAAGATTTCAGTCTTGATGCAACTGGCACTTTCCAAACCGCTTCGCTTGATAGTGATGGTGGCATTGCTAGATTAAAACTGGGTAGAAAAGATGGCACTGCTTCAGCTCCAGCTATTTACTTCAATTCTAGCCAATTAGCAGCTACAAATTATAATGCTGCTATTGTATCTTCTGGAGGAAATGCTACTGATGGTAGTGGTACATTAAATGTACTTGTAGCTAGTGCTAATGGATTAACAGTTAATAACAACACTGTTTGGAACGCTGGAAATGTAACGTTCAATAGCACTAATGTTTTAAGCACTGCAGTTATTCGTGATGCGTCTGGCAACTTTGCTGCTGGTACTATTACCGCTGCTTTAACTGGCGCTGCTTCGGCAAACGTCTTAAAGGCTGGCGATACCATGACTGGTTCGCTAACAATTAGCGGAGCAAGTAGTAATTTAAGTGTCGGCGGAACTCTTGGGGTTACAGGTAATACTACTTTATCTGGTAGCTTGACGGTTGACACAAATACTTTATTTGTTGACTCTACGAATAATAGGGTTGGTATTGGAACAAATTCTCCTGTTGGTCCATTATCACTTGATGTTAATGGAAAAGGAAGATTTATTGGCAATGCAGAAAATGGCAATGGTGGATATGCTTTATCTGTATGGGCTACAGGAGCATCTCAAAATACAGGTATTTCGTTCTACCCAACATTTGATAATTTCCCTTCTGATACTGGCCCAAGAAGAGCAGTTGATTTAATTGCTGGATTTGATGGTGGAACATGGGAAACACAATATTTTGCCATTCACGTTGGTGGTTCTGGTGGAAATGATGTTCAAAATATCACAACAGAAAGATTAAGAATTATAAACACAGGTGAAGTTGGTATTGGAAGAACACCAGCAACTGGTTATTCATTAGATATTAATGGAAAGGCAAGAGTATCTACTGGATTTGAAATTGATAATAGTCTCGATAATTCAGGTGCTCCATTATTCTTCTTTGGTTCTTCGTCAGCAAGAAACTTTAGAATTGGTAACCAGTTACTTGTTAATGATGTATTTGAAATCACGCCATCAACTACAGGTGGTGGTGCTACATTCACAACGCCAGCATTTTCTATTCGTGGTGCTGATGGTAATGTTGCTATTGGTTCAACTACATTTGCTAATCCAGGAAATACTATTCAATATAAATTAAATGTTGCTGGTAATATTAACTTCACTGGAACTCTTTATCAAAATAATGAAGCTTTTGTAACTTCTAGATGGACTGCTTCATCGAATGGAACTGATATTCATAGATTATCTAAGGTCGGAATTAATAAAGCAGATCCAGCATATACGTTAGATGTTGGCGGAGATGTTAATTTAACTGGCAAAATATATGTTTCTGGTAATGCTCAGTGGATAGATACTAAAGGTATTATTAGAACTTCGTCAAATTTAATTAGCGAAGATATAACTATTCCTACTAATACTAATGCTGTAAGCACTGGACCACTAGTAATAAATACAAATAACATCATCACGATTTCTGAAGGTGCTGTTTGGACAATCGTGTAATAAAAAATAATTAAATGGATCCAATTTCTTCAAAATTAACATCTAATAACATTAATATCTCCAGGGGATTAATTTTACCTGTTTACACCAATGACCCTGGGGATGGCAACCCAGGGGAGATTATTTATGTTAATGGACAATTAAAATATTATAGAGAAGGAAAATGGTTATTCATAACTGATGGAAAGAAAGATGGATTGACAGAAGCCACTGCTGTTGACAAATCAACAGATATTCTTGTAGCAAATCCATCTGCTCCCAGTGGTTGGTATTGGATAAAAACAAATAATGTAGCTAGACAATATTGGGTAGATAATACCTATGATGGTGGTGGATGGGTTTTGGTTGGCAGTCACCCAATTAATGTTTCAATTCAAGCTTTAACATATGCTCAAGCGGCAGAATCTTATTCAGGAAATGCTTCTTCTACATATGGAACAGGAGATCCAAAATCATATTCTGTTTGGGTTGGATTAAATGGATGGGATGCTATTGCTACAGCAAACGCTGCTGGCAGAAATTTTGTTTATTACACCGCTAATTCTCAAGTTTCTTTGGGATCTACTGCTTCGCATGTTAGAAGAAGTAGATGGAAGTGGAGCGGATGGAATTCTTTATATTCTTGGAATAATGCCAACACTTTAATTAATGAAGTTGGTGCTTCTACTCCAGGTTTATGGTATTATCATATGTCATATAATTTCACTACATATGACAGAGACCAAGATGCTTATAGTGCTAATTGTGCTACTCTTTATAATAATGCTCCTTGGTGGTATGGAGCTTGTTGGGATGGCAATTTTTGGGGAGGAAATGGAAGTGGATATGCTAACGCTGCTTTCTGGACAGGTTCTGGAGGAGATTATTACAACTATGGAGCAATGTACGTAAAATGAAAAAACCCTGTAATAGACTTAAAATAGCAAAAAACAAAATTGATGTTGATTCTGAAGGAATGTTTACTTATATCTTTGAATGGTATAATAATGAAAAATTAATGATACAAGAACCATACAAAATTCAATCAGATAATTATGGATTACCAATTGAAAATTATAATATTAATGAAATGATCGAACATAAACAATATTGTTGTTTAGAAATAGATTCAAATACTCTAAAAATAGAAGAAATTTAATCCAATGGCAGCCAATTCAAAATTAACATCCAACAACATTAATATCACCAAGGGATTAATTTTACCTGTATATGACGTAGATCCTGGTGATGGCAATGCGGGAGAGATTGCTTATGTTAATGGACAATTAAAATATTATGTCGGTGGAAAATGGACATTCATAACAGAAGGCAAAGATGGGTCTACTGCTGATAGAGCAGCTGAGTCAGCATCGGCAATTCTCGCAATAAATCCCTCTGCTTCTGATGGCGTTTATTGGATTAATTTACCTACGGCTGGACCAACACAAGTCTATTGTATTATGAATAATTCATATAATGGAGGTGGATGGATGATGGCAATGAAAGCAACTAGAGGAACAACTTTCAATTTCAACGCAAATTATTGGACAACAACAAATACATTAAATCCAACTCAAACAAATATTAATGATGGGGATGCAAAATTTGAAACCTTCAACAGATTTGAAGCAAAAGATATTTTAGCAGTTTGGCCAGATTTAACAGCAAACTCAGGTTGTTTTAATGTTTCTAGGGGGCATATTTGGTTGGAAAATAGTTTTTGGCAGGGAGGAACTAAAATTACTTTAACAAATCTGTTTAATACAGCTAATGAATATTTTATTCGGGATGCTAATAATTTCTGTGGCATCAACCAATTTTCTCGCCAAACTGATGTTAGATTTTATGGATTTAATTATTCAAATGATCAAAATTTAGCTAGGACTAGGTGGGGATTTGGTTGGAATGAAAATGGAGGTGGCCTTTGGCCGAATGGAAATCAAGGAAGTGATGATGTATCGGGTGGTATTGGTATGACAGGAACTCAACAAGGACAGGTCAATTATTCTGCTGGAGATTTTATTGGTTGCTGTCAAAGTGTCACGGGATTTAATAGAT
>Ga0208221_1000008_pt1 | contig 45245 bp, 69 predicted proteins | sample LakMenEpi26Jun09_FD_150734 | JGI IMG/M metagenome (GOLD analysis project Ga0208221, IMG submission 150734) | Freshwater microbial communities from Lake Mendota, WI - 26JUN2009 deep hole epilimnion (SPAdes) | ecosystem: Environmental > Aquatic > Freshwater > Lake > Epilimnion/Euphotic zone ... | reverse complement strand
GAGGACGGATGAACAGATCAACGGCAAACCATGCACTCGATTTGAAATACTAGCTGGCGATTGCCTGCGTAATGCCGCAGTTCCATCGGAGTTCGCTCGCACACTTGAACGCGAACTTTACGCAGCCAACAAGCGCATCAAGCGGCTGGAGGAGGATCTAATGGACGCGAAGAACAAGCACGCCGCGCTGGTTGCGGACGTTGCGTTGTACGAGGACAGGGGCGAGCGCATCAAGCGGCTGGAGGAGGCGGGGGATGCGCTAGCCAATACCCAGACCTACGACCTGTTGGCAACCGTCAACTGGCGCAAAGCCAAGGAGGCCAAGCCGTGACAGACGAAGAAATCAACGAAGCAATCGCTTTGCAGCTTGGATGGGCGAAGTGCGCCTGCGGAGATATTCGGTGTGGCGTATGGTTTCCTCGTGGAACATCACACCCAAACGAGGCTGAACTTGGTGTCCCAAGTTTCTGCAAAGACCTCAACGCGATGCGCCAAGCAGAGATGGTTGCACTTGGTGGATCAACTGCATGGCTTGAGTTTGCGGTGAATCTGATGCGAGTGCTTGAGGCTGAGCAAATGTCGGAACTGGACGGGATGACGCGCATTCTACAAGCCACCGCTCGTCAACGCGCAGAGGCATTTCTGAGGACGGTTGGCAAATGGAAGGAGTGCAAATGAGCGATCATATTCCTGACGTCACGAAAATGATCGGCGATACACCGAGGACGGATCAGATGGAGAAACTTGTATACTGGATTCAGGACGACATGACTCCAGTTTGCGAGTCTAGGTTTGTTCGCTCACTTGAACGTGAACTCAACGCAGCCAACAAGCGCATCAAGCGGCTGGAGGAGGCGGGGGATGTGATGGTGAACGAAGGGTGGAATGAACCACACCTAGCTAACGCATGGCGCAAAGCCAAGGAGGCCAAGCCGTGAGCACATCCCCCAGATCTGACGTCATCCAGTGGCATGACAGGTCCAAGATCCAACTTCTTGAACACATCGCGTCCTTGGAGAAAGAAGTTAGCATTGAGTCGCAGCGAGCGACCCACTATCGCGAGCAGTGGCAGATAAGTATTTTGGCTTTCAAAGAACAGGAGAACTCGATCCGGTCGCTTTGCGAAAACTCGCGCAGGTACGAATCAGATGCTGAGGCATCCAAGCAACGCATCAAGCGGTTGGAGGAGGCAGGGGATGTACTATGCGCTGCTGCCGCCTTTATGGGGTGGCACATGGAGATTGAGAACTGGAACAAAGCCAAGGAGGCCAACCCGTGAGTGATACACCGAGGATGAACCTTGCGCTTCGTAAGGCACAGGAAGATTGCACTGAATCATATCTATTAACTGAAGGCCTGAAACTCGAACGCGAACTCAACGCAACCAATGAGCGCATCAAGCGGTTGGAGGAGGCGTTGACGGTGATGCTGCGCCAGATGCAAGGGCGCAAAGCCAAGGAGGCCAATCCGTGAACCCATTCAAATGGTATCGCAACTGGCGCATCCGTCGCACTGAGGAGCACATCGCTTTTCTTGAAAAGTACTGCGACTCATTCCACGACAAGCATGGATTGGTCAGATACGACATCGCTTATCATCACGACCTGTTTGAGAAGCGAGCCAAGGTCGCCCAGCTTCGCAAGCGGGTCTATCACCTCATGGAATTCTAAATGAGAGACTGCGCATTTATTTACGTCCACAAAACCAACGGCATCGTTCGCGTAGAGAGTCTTGATACAGCCAAGCACATTGATGGCAATCCAGAATGGAATCACGTCGCAACAATTAACCCTCACGTTGTTCTGGAGAGCATTCTCAGGGCGACGATCAAAGATCGAAATCAGATCATCAAACACCTACTGACATGAAACACCTTCACGAACTACCTGAAGACGACCGGCTGAGGAATGTGGCGCTCAAGGACATCGACGTCCGTATCCGCTGCCGTCACACCAAGATGACCCGCGATCCGCGCACTTGGAAGATCAAGGGCGATACCTACAACCGCCTCGGCGACAACTGGAAGATCAACTTCGACTTCATTATCCAACCAACCCCATAACCGACACCGTTTACACCTCCGAATAGCTATGAGCACCCACATCAAAATCGAAAATCAGACCGAAGTCCCCGTTCTTGTTGCTCTTTTCGAGCAGCCTAAATGCAACGACCATCCGACACGTTCGGCGGTCCTCAAACCGGGCGAGAGCTGCGACTGGGGCAGTGGCTCCGTACCGCTCGGCAATTACCAGTGCTATGCGGTTATGTCCGGCGATGCCAGCAGCCATGACGAGTGGGTGTGGCACTTCCCCGGCGTTGCTGAAATTGTCGCGCCGCTGGAGCTAGGATTTAAACTGTGGCATGCAGGCGACATCGATTGGGCCAACGTCAAGGCTATGTCGAGCGACGATCTGAACGCCACGTTTGGATCTGCCTACACCTCCGCTAAGAGCAGCACGAAGAGCTGGAACGGAATGTCCAGTTGCATATTCCATATCAGGGGCGGTCCTAGTTGGGTCGAGGAAACGGAACAAGTGGGCATCTTTAGGCCGAAGACCATCGCCTACAATGGCGTTCAATCCACGCCGATGAAGAGCGAGTGATTATGAAGAAACCAGCCAAATACACAGTTATCACCATCGACTCGGCGCTCCACGAAGAGGTTCGCAAACATTGCGACGAGAATGGTTTGAAGATCGGATTTTTCGCCAATCAAGCGTTAAGGAAGTTGCTGAACAAGAAGTGCGCCACGACGCAATCGAGCGCGCTTTCTACCGCCAGTACAACGAACGAATGACAGCGAATCGCACCGTGTGGTGCGGACAAAACCCTTCGCTCGCTATGAAGCAGTGGGCGGAGGGGCAAATTTCCTAAAATTATGAATCTAAGAGAATACCAACAAAAAGCAGTAGAGTGGGCCAAAACTAGCGATGGACTGATCATCGCCCCCGCCGGTAGCGGTAAGACATGGATTGCCGCGAGCATCATCAAGCATTACGCCACGCTGAATCCAACGTGGACGTTCGGATGGACAGCGCCAACGATTGAAACCTGCCAGCAAGGAAGAGTTTCCTTAAGGGTGGCTGGTGTGCCGGACGAGAAGGTGGATATCCGGTGTCCGCATGAATCTGTGGACTTCAGTAAGAAGCAGCTTCTGATCGTCGATGAGGCAAAAAGGAGCGCAGCGAAAGTCCTGAAAGGCATCATCGAGTCCTGTAACGGACTGCGTTATGGCTTCGACGCCACGCCGTGGGGCGACGATCCAGACCGGAACACGGTAACACGAACGCTCTTCCACAACCGCACCTACGAAATCAAGCGCAGCGACATTGGCGATTCATTGGCCGACGCTTACCTCGAAATCAGCCACGCCACGGACCTTAACATCCAGCAGAAGATCGACGACAACATCGACCGGCTCTTCAACACTCGCGTCAAGTACATGCGGATCAGGGAGGATGAACTCAAACGGATGTGCGCTTGGGAATCGATTGTCGATATCGGCATCTGCCAGAACCGCGAGCGCAACAACTACGCCATCAATTACGCGGTCGAACATCTCGACATGCAGACCCTCATCCTCATTCCGCGCATCACGCTGGGCGAGGACTACGAGAAACGGATTCCGAATTCTCTGCTCGTTCATTCCAAGATTGCGAAGAAGCAGCGCAAAGCCGCGATGGAAGAATTCAAGGCTGGTAACCTGCGGACTATGATCGCCACAAGCTTGGCCGACGAAGGATTGGATCTGCCCAACGTCGAACTGCTCATCATGGTCAGCGGCGGTCGGTCGTCGCAGAAGACTATCCAACGAGCGAGTCGGGCATTGCGGAAAACAGAAACCAAGAACTGCGCGACAATCGTAGATTTCTCTGACAAATTCCACCCCATCGGAGCATTCCACGCTAAAAAGCGTATGACCTGCTACCGTGAACTAGGTTGTATTTTCCAATGAGTGTATCCACGCCAGCAAACGAAACATCCACGCCCACCGAGAACGTAGTCTATCTGATCGGCGAACTGCGCGGCATCAGTCGGCAAACCGAAACCAAAACCGGCTCGCTCATGGTGCGCCGCGTTATATCAATCGCCCGTCACTGGACTGACAACGAGGGCCGCTTCCACGAAGACTTCGATGAGTTCGAGCTGTCCTCATGGGGACAAGTTGCAGAGAAGATCATCGAGATTCAGAACGGCGCTCTGGTGCGCGTAAAAGGCCGCGTAAAGGTCGAGAAGTGGAGCGAGGGGGGAGACACGAAATCAGCGGTTCGAATCGCTGCTGAGCAGGTGACTATCCTTTGTTACTAAAAATAATACTAAGCGAATGAAATCAAACCAAACAATCGTTGCGGTCGATCCGGGTGTGGGCGGCGGATTCGCCGTCAGCACTGCGGACGGAATACTCCTGTTTCCAATGCCTGAGTCGCTGCCAGACACGGCGCAATTACTGGCAGGATTCAAGGTGGCCGACTCGCATCTGTGGGTCGAGAAAGTGCCAAAGTTCGTCAGTAAACTCACGTCGTCGGCCAGCATGGCGACGCTCCATGAAAACTACGGGATTGTGCAGGGGCTAGGCTACGCGCAAGGCTACGCACTCCACCGTGTCGAACCCAAGATTTGGCAAGAACCACTTGGACTCGGAGGACGTAAATCATGCGAAACCGGACCAGAATGGAAGCGAAAGCTAAAAAGCAAAGCTCAGGAACTGTATCCGAATCTGGACGTCACACTCAAAAACTGCGACGCCCTTTTGATCCTCCACTACGCGATGGGCGGTGGCCGGTGATACATAAAGCCAATCGTCCGCCCTCGCCCGAGGAGCTGAAGCAATTACTCATCATGGCGTTCGGAATGGGGATGGTCGTCGCCAGCGCCTACTTCATTCTCTTCGTCGTCAAATGAGCGAGAATATCAAACCCATGTCCGAAGAAACGGACGTGGAGACATTGCGAGCGGCCATCGCAGAATACCAATGGTTGGCCAGCATACTTTTCAAATCTCTCGGGTGCGGATGCAACGGAACTCAAGACCTTTGCTGGAACTGCACCCAAGCCGAGCGACACTACAAACACACAATCGAGACATACAAATGATCAGCGCAAACAAAATGCCCATTATGCGGATAGCAGAAGCAGATGAATCACCCGAAAAGATTCACTTCGCTTACATCGACCAGAAGTACAAGGAGTGGCTGATCCGACGCGGATTCGTCAACGAACTTGGTCAGGAACCCGGGATGAGAAAAGCAGGCGGATGGCGCGGAAAGACGGTTAAAAAAGGTTAATTATGATGGAAACTCAAATCACTAGAGAACAGTTATTGAAGGAAGCGCCAGCACTCATCGACCATGCGATTCTTCGAGGTTGGATGACTAAGCCCAAACCAAAGGCGCAAATTGTTGACGGCGTTTGGCATGCGGCTGGTACAGGACATCTCGATAACGCCTCAGAAGATGAAATTCAAAAACTCAGGAAACAGTACGGTGCAGGTTGAAGTCATTTCCGACGACGTAGAGATACGAATCGGGGAAATGAAATGGGTGGGGATAGCCTACACCCGTGACGGAAAACCCAAGGTGTACGTTCGAACGAAGGCCGAATTCAAGGCCAAGTTCACCCCGGTCATTGAACAAGCACCCTAAACTCTACATCGCAGCACAAGAGCAGCTCTTTGCGAAGTTTCAGTCTCGCTCCATACCAATCCAACACTGGAGCAAGTACCTGATGACTCCCAAAGAGCTGTCTCTCCTTTTCGCAAAGTTCGAAGAATCAAAGTCGGTTCTCCAGCAAATCGCCTCGAATGATCTGGGCGAAAGCGGGGACATAGCGCGTAAACAACTTGGAATCCAATGAATCAATCAAAGATCGACCGTGCCAGAGCATGGCTCAGAAACACGCCGGGAGCCGTCACAGGTCAAAATGGGCATGGAAGCACCTTCGCTGTCGCAACCGCGCTCATACACGGTTTTGAGCTTACTACGGGGGATGCTGATACGCTCCTCAACGAGTACAACGCGAAATGCCTCCCGCCGTGGAAACCACATGAATTGGCCCACAAGCTCGATCAAGCGTCCAAGGTTTCGCACGACAAGCCGCGTGGCTGGCTCTTATCCGCTCAATCGGGCATTGGTCAGGGCGGCAATCCCATCTCGCCCACCGGCAAGTTCGTCGTTCGCACGATCCAAACGATGCCGGAACCTCCGTCTCCGTTTACGACAATCGACTTCCTGAAAGCCTGCTTCGAATCGGACGAAGTTGTCTGCATCTGCAACGACATCATTTTCGACGAAGAGGGTCGAGGTAGGCCAGCCTCCAAGGGTACGTTCCTCAAGAGGGACGAATGGATTAAGAACCACTTCACGCCGCCCATCAGCGCCATGTGGAACGGCAGCGACAGCAAGGGTGCATACGTCCGCATCAATCCATGCTTCGACGAGAGCGGATCAGATTCCGGCGTGGCGAACTTCCGCCATGTCCTAGTCGAGATGGACGAGAAGACGAAGGACGAGCAATGGACAGCGTTGAAGGAGTCGAAGCTCCCACTATCGGTCGTCATAGATTCCGGCGGCAAGAGTCTACACGGCTGGGTGCGCGTTGAAGCGGCCAATAGAGAGGAGTGGAACGAGCGCCGCGACGTCGTCTATCGCTACCTCGAAAGCATCGGAATCGATCCGAAGAACAAGAACGCGAGCCGGTTCAGCCGTCTGGCCGGTGTAATGCGCGATGGCAAGGAGCAGAAGCTCTTGGCTGTCAATGTGGGCGCAGTGAACTGGGAAGCGTTCAAGGACGACATGGACGCGCAGGACATGCCGATGGAGTTCTCGATAGATGCCATCATCGAGTACGATCCGCAGAATGATCCTGACAATCTGATCGGAGATAGGTGGGTTCGACGCGGATCTTCACTTCTCTTTGTGGGGCAAAGTGGATGCGGCAAAAGCTCGATGGCCGCGTATCAAGGTCTGAAATGGGCGTCCGGCGAAGCTTGGTTTGGCGTCAAACCCGTCCGGGCGCTAAAAGTAGCTTACATTCAGGCGGAAAACGACATCGCCGATCAACATGATGCGCTCAAAGGCGCTGCTCAGATGACCTTTGGTAAGGAGAACTGGGAGCGAGGTCTTCGGAGTGCCAATATGTTATTCTTCCGCGAGACGGTGAGAACGGGTTCTGACTTCGCGACGATGCTGCGCCGACTCGTTCGCAAGACTAAGGTCGATGTGGTTTATATCGATCCGCTGCTCTCCTACATGGGCGGCAATCCATCGGATATCGAGGTCTGCGCGAACTTTACGCGGCATCTGCTCCAGCCGATTATGATGGAGACAGGCGTAGTTCTGATTCTCGTTCATCACTTCCCGAAGCCCAAAGGCCGAGACGACAAACCGGAGAGCGTGGCAGAGATGGCCTACTCAGGATTCGGATCGTCGGACCTAACGAACTGGGCCAGAGAAGTGATTGTGATGAAGGAAGTTGGTTTCAATCAACCTCGACAATTTATGCTCGGAATGGCGAAGCGAGCGGATCGTTCCGGCATGACTGACAAGGAAGGAAAAGTCACCGGATCGATTATGATCCAGCGTGGTACGGGCGGCGACATCTCGTGGAACTACGCAGATCCACAGAAGTTCGTCGTCGATAAGGAGTCGGCCAAGAAGCCGTACGTCAAAGGACGATATCCTAAGCGTTAGCCTTTTCGCGCAACGCTCGACGACGACCTTTGGCAGCAAGAGACAAAAAGCCTTTCTTGCCGTATTTTTTCATGCCAATGGATGCCGCAAGAGCCTTCGGGTCTTTGACGCCCTTGCTCTCAAGACTGCTAACGAGTTTCTCGTAACGTCCGCCACCGCCAAGTTTCATCTTGTCCATAAAATGTAGAATGAGTTGTTGCTGACGAAATCACCAAGCGGCGCAGGACCAAAATTTAGGCGTCGTCTTGTCCTTCGCCTCCGCGCAGTTCATCCGCGCACGAAAATTCTTACGACGCTCAGGATTCGACTTCTTGATCGTCATATCAGGATCGCCGAAGCGAACCTTGATGACATTGCCGTTGTCGTTCTTAACGTACACCGCGCTCTTCTTCCGCTCACCCGGCGTGTAGAAGGGCTTGTTCAGCGTCACCTTCTTGCCCTGATAGGTATTACCTTTCTTGGAGAGGGAGGTTTTCATTTCTCAAGATCATCTTCAATTATCCGGTAACGATCTTGCTCCATCTTCAGCACCCTTGGCCAAAGACGCTCGAAACGATTCATCTGCGCTTGCGTAGCTTCGTTAATCGGCTTTGAAACAATGTTAAGGTATTCTGGAGTCTTTACGACACGCCCAACGGCAGCGGCGGTTGCATTGTTAATTCCTTTTCCAAACAATCTGTATGCAGCGTATCCACCAAGACCGGCTCTCATGCCAGTCTCACCGTAAGCCTGAAAACCAACAAATCCAGCCAAAGCTGGCAAAACCAGTTCTCTGAAGACGCTCGGTTTTCCAAGATCGGAAACCTGCTCCAATTGATTTGCAATTTTTGTGATGCGAGAGATTCCGTCGTCTCCAAATAAACCCTTGGTTATTCCAAAGTATTTGCCGGGAGCTTCGCTTGTTCCGACAAGATCTTTGATTTTTGCTGTGTTGATTTTGTTTCCGTCAACTGATTCGGCTATGATACGTCCAACCAAAAGGTTTTGAGCATCACCTATCAGATCCGGCCTTGATTGACCAACAGCCTTGAGGAACTGCTTGCTACGGTAGTTGAGAGATTCCCCCTCCTTGGCAACCAAGAAATCAATCAGGCTAGAAGGTTCAAAACTTTCAAGCTGACCTCCCGGTTCCAATGCTTTTTTAACGGCTGCGTTGAACCTTCCACGCGCATTGCTGGCAGTTACAACTGCCTCTTCAAGTGCTTTGTACAAAGGCTTTCCGCCCTGCGTCTCAATGTTCCTGATAACATCGTCCAACTTGATCGTGTCGAGAACATCGACGTTTTTAGCGCGAGCATCTCGAACTTTGGCTTCAATAGCCGCAAGAGAATCAATGATCCTCTGTTCCCTTGACGTTATGTTCTCGGCCTTGAGGATTGCCTTAGCTTTTGCGATGTCGCCTTCCTGCTTGATTGCCGCATCCAGTTTTGCCTGAGCGCCAGAAATGTTGTTATCAACATCATTTCTCAAAGCGTCGATTTGACCTTTCAGATCATTTGACTGCTTTTCTAAAGATGCCTTCTGGTTGACTAGCGAACTGTATTTTGAGGCAACATCGGTTATCTCGGAAATGTCTGGAAACAATTCGTCAATAACCTCTTTCTGAAGACCAGTCGCCTTTCCACTGTTTCCAGCAGTAATCGCCTTCAGGAAATCATTTGGATTTTCACCGCGTGACTGAATGAAAACAAACTGCCTCAAATCCGGCTTTATCTCGTCGTATCGAGTTCCAAGGAGGTTTTTTAGAAGCCTCAGATTTTGAGGTCCAGTTGCGCCAGCAATGGTTCCAACGATTCCCGGCATTCCACCTTGCTCACCAGCCTCTCGTAAAATTTTGTCAGCAAAAAATCCTTTGAATCTTGAAATACCTTCTCGATACGCAGCGTTTTCCTGCTGCAAAGCTGTTTTAAGGGCAGGATTGGACGCTAAAGCCTCATCAAGCTGTGAGTTAATTTGATCAAGATCTTCAAAAACTGAATAATCAGCTTTTTGAACAGGCTTTCCAAAATTGATTTTTCGAAGAATATTTGTGCGTTTCTGACGCAGTTGATTTACCGTGTACTCTTTTGTCACCTCTTCTCCGGTTGGAGATATTTCGGTGACTGTTAATTTTGTGTTTTCAAGATCAGGGTCGATCTTTGCATAACCCTCATTTCGATCTTTTTTGAACTTATCAAGCTCCTCTTGAGCAATCTGCTGTGTTTTAAGACCAAGCGATTCTTTGGTGATTCCACCAGTAGGGCCATATCCAGCAGCTCGGCCTGCCTCAATGCTGGCAATCTGCTGGTTTAGATCAGCGACTTGAGCGTCGATTCGCTGTCTCTCGACAGACTCTACCGGCAACGACTCGCGCTGCTTTTGAAGCTGATCGATTTTATCTCGAAATCCCTGAGACTCAACACTTGCACGACCCTCTAATGCTCGAAGCGCATCTGTCAAACGTGCATCACGTGAAGCATTTCGAACATCGCGCAAATTGGTGATTCGATTGCGAAGAGCTTCAGATTCTCCAACAAAAGAGTCGATTGCATCGTTGGCCACCTTATTGGCCTGCTCATCTGGAATCGCTATTGATTTCTGGAGTTCGGTTTTGATTGCGTCAGAAAGATCTTGCCCAGTCAAACCGGAAGAACCGGCAGTGTTCATCGACTGGCTGACAACATTTCTGATCTGTTCCTGAAATTGCTGCGGGTTCAGCTCTGAATTTGGAGAGTAAAGAGTACGAGCAAGATCGCCGGAAAATCTGTCAAAAATCCCAACTGACCCCTGTTCGACCATTTTCCGACTGATATCTTCTTTTCGCTCCTTGATGAATTGCTGCGTAAACGGACGTTGCAGTTCAGCGGCCCATTCTCTCGCATTAAAACCACTTCTGGCCAAAGCACCGCCACCTCTTGCAAATCCACTTAGAGTTGGACTCAGAAATCCACCAAGCCCAGTTCTAAAAAGAATATTGGACAAGTCAGCGGAGTCTTGGTCCAAGGTTTCAATGCCAGCTTGAAGACCAGATGTTAAAGCGCCGCTTCCAGCTTCTTTTGTAAACTGTGTGAATTTTCTGGCCTGTTGAGCCACTGGAACACCGGGGATTGCCTGAGCAAACATTTCTCCTGCTCGGTACGGTTCTGGAGATACAGTCTGTCCCAACCCTGACGCTGCAAGGTTGACTCCAGCTTCAGTTGCCAACCCGGCAGTAACGCCCATTCCAGCAATAAAGGGTGCAGAAATAAGAGATGCTGAAATAGGAAGTCCGGTTGCAAATCCACGGCGATAGCCACCAGATTCAGCAGCACCCATCGGAGTGAACTCACCAGATTGCTGAAGTCTTCCACCTTCAAAAGGGGCGAGCATTCCGGTCGGCTCGGCCATTTGGCCCATCGTTCCGACAAAACTCTGCGTTTTTCCAATCTTGCTTGCATCCTGAACTGCCCGATTTAATTGAGCAGTCGAACCAACCGCAACCGCAGCCTGAGCTTCAGGCAGCGCAGAAACCACACCCTGCTCTTCACGCCGACGCATCTCGGCGATGGTGGCTGGGCCTTGAGATGGCTTAGGTTGGGCGGAGATTCCTTGTTCCACCTCGTAATCGGAAATGGCCTTGAAGTCCGCTTCTGTAGGCGGATTCGGATTCGACCAGTTGTATTCCAGACCAGACGGAGATGTGATTTTTCCCATGATTACGGAGTGTAACGGAATCCAGAAGTTGCGTTTGTTGCACCTGTGAACGGTGTAACACCGGGAGGAAGCGACGGAGCGGTTCTAGTCGAAGGAGCTGGAGCTGATTGCTGCTGCTGACCAAACGGTGTAAACGGAAGCTTAAATTGTTCAACAAGCTCGTTTGCAAGCCTGACCTGCTCTGGTCTAATCCTGTATTGATCTTTGGAGGAACGAATTGTTTTGTACAAGTCTTCAGCAGACATTTTTGCAAAATTTCTAACATCGTTTGCAAAGTTGTTGCTTTTAATATTTCCAAGAGCGGCAACAAGTCTCTGCATTTCGGGTAAAGTAACAGCCTTTCCAGACTGCTCAAAAGCTGATTTGTTAAAAGTATTTTGAAATCGCTGCAACAAAGCGTAAGCGTCTCTTTCCTCTTGATTCCTTGCGCCTGCCAACTTTTTTTCTATGTCGGAAACTCTTCCATCAATAATCCCAACATACTTCTGCATGGTTTTCGGGCCATAATTTTTTTCAAAGGTATCTAGGTTTTTAACAAGATCGCCAGAAATAGACGCAATTGTTTCATCTCCACTAATCCTAGCTTCAGCTTTTCCGTCAGGCCAATTCCATTTGTTACTCAGAGCGTTCGACTCAATGATATCCTTGGTAGTTTGATCTGGTTTTCCAAACAACGATTCATATTCGCTAACAGCTCTTTCAGACAAACGCATTTTAGCGCGCTCAGACGGAGAAAGCTGCTCTATCTTTCGCTGATCAACAGTGTCTTGAGCTTTCTTGATTCGCTCTTGAAGGGGGATTGTTTTTTCTAGCAGAGAGAATTGCGTAAAAACATCTGGAGTGAGTTTTCCTGTAATCTCTTTCTCTTTGATCTGCTCTCTAATGATCGGCAAATTTTTCTGATAAACCTCTTCGTTAACCTGACCTGTCTGAGGATCAAAAACATCGATGCCCTGATTCTGCATCGCTTCGATGCTATCCGCTCTAAGTTTATCGAACTGTTCGCGAGCCTTGATAATCTTCGCTCGCGGAGAATACTGCTGAAGACCTTGATACGCCTGAGTTGCCTGTTGGTTAAACACCTTTGACCTGAAGCGAGGAAGCGCAGGCATAGCCGCCTTCAGTTCAGGATCATTAAAATAGGTTCCAACTTCCTCATTGAACTTTTGGAACGTGTCGTACTCAGCAGACTGCGCCTCCTGCTCCGCCAACGCCTGAGCATAAGCATTCGACTGAATCTTGTTCTGAAGATCCGACTGGCGCTGTTGCATGACCTGTTGAGCCGTCTGCACCTGCAATTGCTCCATCATCCGCTGCTGCGTCTGTGCGCGGTCAAACAGCGATGCGCCTAGCTGAAATGCTTGAAGAGATTGGTCAGCCATAAATCAAGGTCTGTAGTTTGAGGAGCCGTACTCCGGGAATAGACTCGTAGAAAGCGGTGTGATATCCGACCTCGTCGGAGTCGGTGCATAAAGATTCGGATAAATCTCAGAATCGTTCTGAGGATTGTACGATGGTGGTCGATACGCTCCCGGTTGCTGCTGCATCAATCCTTGATACATCCCATATTGAGACAGAGCGCCTCCAGCAATCCCTCCAAAATTAGTGAACGCGGTTTGAGCCGATTGCTGCATCGGAGACGGAGCGGCAGCAACCTGAGCGGCAGTCAAATCACGTCCGTACATGGCCGACTGTTGTTGCTGAATGGCTCCAATGCGCTGGGCAGGCGTAATGAACATGCTGCTGATTGAGAACGGCTGTGCCATGCCCATCGTACGCTGTTGCTGGATAAAGCTCTGCGCTTGAGCAAGACCTTGATTCTGAATCTGCATCGCTGTCAGACCAAAGTCGCGAGCGAGCAAATTTGTTCGAATGCCTTCTGACTCTTTGAATCCTCCACCAACCGCCCGACCAGCGACAGCTCGTTGAAGCTGCGATTGAACATCTTGATCAACCTCGCCACGCAATCTTGAGCCAATAGTCTTTCCAGCCTGAGCAATAAGCTGATCGTAACCGGGAATCGCACGACGAAGCTGCGCCTCAAGCTGTGACTGCTCGGCGGCGGTCGTCTTGGTGGCCAAATCAGTTGCAGACTCAAGCGATGCGATATTCTGCTGGATGGCCTGCCGCTGCTCTCCCGCAAAATCAATCGGCTTTAGCTCAGGCACCTTGGGCTTCTTGCCACCAAAAAGTCCGCCGAGCAGGCTTCCCGCTGCCGAGATTCCTGCTCCACCCAAAATTGCCGCTCCAAGTCCTATTGCCATAAATTATTCTTTTTGGTTCAGAACCATTGCGAGAATCCACCGCCGTTTAATCCGACGCCGACCATTCGGATCGTTGCGACTGCGTCCCCAAGGTATTGCATCGTTTGCTCCTGAACAGCTTGAACTGCTTTGGCTTCGTAGGCCACTGCTTCCTGAATCAAATCGTTCTCTTCCTTACGAATCGCCATGACCATCAGCTTGATGGCATCAGGACTCGGCGGAATAAGGTAGTCATTGACGCTCGTCGCGTTGATGTGGCGCATCTTCGCCATGACCGTCACCGGCTTATCCTCGTCGTTGTTGCATCGATCCGTCAGGTAACTGCGGCGGTACTGCGGCAAAGTTTCATCAGGGTCGTAAACTGCCAGATCAAGCTCCAGCAAGGTCGTCGCATTGTACTCGTACAACCGGCTTACCGTGTTGGTTGCCTGACGAATGACGCCGGTCAGCGATATGAACTTCTTGGTCGATTGAACGTACGGAGCGGCCAAGGTTAGCTTCTCGCCGTCAATCCAAAGTCCGCCAGACAGTGTGCGAATCCATTGCCCGTTCTGATCGACGCCTTGCAGGGTGATGGTCTTGCCAACGTCAGAAGCGTCGCCGGGATAGACTCGGATGAAGCTGTTCGTCCCGCCGGACATGTCGCGGTAAGAAACCACGGTGCCACGATCCATAAGCTGCTTGCCAACGCATGCGCCATTGCTCTCTCCGAGCAGTCCGTATCCGCTTTCCTGAAACTCGAACCATTGATTGCGAACCGTTCCGACGCCGCAGCAATCAGCGACGGACTCGATGGTTTCGATGTGACGCGGCCAAGTGATGCACCCTCCAACCGTGTGGATAGTGAAACGTCCGTACGCGCCTGCCCACAACCCCTTGTGCAGAAGCCGTCGGCACGCCTGATTGATGTAGTCGTAAACGCGAGGGTCATCGACGCAGACGCCGACTACACGGGCGATTGTCGAGCGAATGTCCTGAACGATTAGCTTCATTTGACGTAATAGATTCGGGTCGTTCGCTTGATGAAGTAAACACCGTAGAACGGAGGAAGGTTGTTATGGGCTGCGTCTCCTCCAGTGGAGCTTGATATTCCAACAGCTCCTGTACCGGCAGTTAAATCCATAAACTTTAAATCTCCGCCACTTGTAGAATCGTTTATATAGCGCCCAACATTATGTGTATGAGCGGCCAATTCTGAAACCGTCAGCGTGTGTTTGTCCTCGCCAACGACAGAAGTGGACGTAGCCGTTCCCTTAACAGCAACCGCTCCACTCGCCGCAAAAGCGCCAACACCGACCGGGAAACGAGCGTCAAGCAGCGTATCAACCATCCACATCGGACCAAACGTATCGCCTACCACAGCAGTTCCGTCACCACCGTCGTACGAAAGAAGATCAGTGGTCGTTCCGACAAAGATGCGACGCTCGTATCCACTCTCTACAACCGGATTTTTATAAAGCCAGACCCCCTGACTGTAAATCCACCACTGCCCATTTTCATCAAGCCACGGATAAATCCGATTGTTGATCGACGGAACCGTCGGTCCAAAATTAAAGAACGAGTTCCCAACAGTGCTGTTGAAAACGGCTTGCGTACCTCCGATGATATCGTTGGCCAAGTTCTGGTAACTCAACGGACAATAGTTCGTCGGAAGACTTGGAGGAGTAAGCGTGATTAAGGTTAGATTTGGCATACTATTCCGATGTGTAGGTAAACGGGTTTACGTCGCAAGCATCAAGGGTCTTGCATCCTTCGAACACAAGGCACTCGCCCACAGCAGGTTCCTGAACGTCGTAAGCGTGGACTCGGATGCTCTTGATGCGGCAATATCCCGTAACTGTCAGGCTCATTTGAACCTCGTACATGTTTCGAGTCGGGGTGCTGATGCTCGAATTGCACGGTACATCCGAAGGAGTCGGCAAGCGCATCTTTGGCCTGTATTGCGGCTGAAAATTGACCAGCGGACAAGCAGGTTGGCACTGCAAAGTTGTCGCGCATTCGGCCCAGTCTGCCCATTCAATCCATCCGGGGTATTGGTCGGGCCGATACTCGACATTGAAAGAAGCGCTTCCGTCCAACGAATCAATAAATATGTCGCCCGAATCAAGCCTCTTCAGTCCAAACGGAATCTCGAAGTTGTAGGCGCGAGTATGGACCAACCACTGAATATTCTTTTTCCCATCAACCAAGTTGTTGTCGAACTTCTCGCCCTTGCTGATTTCCCAAATCTGAATCGTTCCGTTTTCACCGCGAGCAATCGAAAAGCATCTGTCTCCGTAAACGCTCTCCGTCTTCAAGACCTGCAACACATCGAGTCCAGTCCAGATTCCTGCCCACGCGGGAGGAAACTTTTTCCGCATCGACGTAATCAGGTCGAAATCCAAAACCATCAGCGCCTTATGGACAACACCTTCGGCATTGTACCGAGGCTGTCCGGTCATCAGCAATCGATTGTCGAACACGACCGCAGATCCAGACCACAGAAGACTGGTTTGATCGTTCTCAGCGATGTTCAGAATCTCGCCACTGATCGGCGTATTCCCCGGATCAGTGAACGAGCGACGAGCGATGATGAACGAGCGCACACCATCGACTGCTCGGTAGAACACGTCGCCGTTGACAGTAATGGCCGACCTAGCGCCAAGCGCACCGCTAGTCAGCAAACTGATGGCCTGAATCGGATAGCTCAGGTTCTTCCATGTATTACGATCAACAGGAGCTTGAACCGAGAAGACGTATCGAGGAGTAAAAACTAGGAGCGGCCCCTGACCAAGCGACGTATCTGGATCGCCGGGGACGGCCATTGCTGTGATTCCTCCTGAATCCGACGGAACCGCAAAGTCTCCGCCTTCATTGAGGAAGGTGTTCTCGGTTTCTTTGAGAACACTCGCTCGCGTGCCATCTCCATAAACAATGTCCGTAGCTCTGAATGAGAATCCATTCGGAAGCGCATACCAGATACGTCCGTTGACGTAGGCCATTACTCTTCCGCACTTGATTTCGTCGGTGGTTGCGCGGCGCAGATTTGATCCGTTGAAGATCAGCGGTGCGCTCTGGCCGTCTTGAATGACAACAAAGTTCTCCGCCTGAACCATCCAGCCATCGAGTATGTTCGATGGGTTCTCAAGATTAGGTAAAACTGAAAGATTCTGAACGCTGTTTTGAAGGCAGTCGTAAAGCCACACTTTACCACTGATTAGCATCAGGATGAACGTAGCCCCGTTGTCGCCGATGTATGGGAGCGCACACTGAAAGACTCCCGTCAAATTGCTCGAACCATAACACTCCTCGGAGAAACCGTCCGCCGTGACATTGGTTTGATCCGCAGTGACGAGCGTGCTGTCTGCCGTAATCGACAGGCAAACGTCGTAATCTTTCTGGATGAAACCGGGTCGAGGAGAAACGAATCCCTGCCGAAAGCTGGCGTTGACCGCGAAGGCGACCTGATTCTTATCCACCTCAGACGGCATCACACCAGCGTCAATGCCACCCTCAAAGGTGACAGACCCATCCGTGTACCGCCGTGGTGCGCGTTCGCTCATGGCTTAAGCCTGAATCCGTTGGATGGAGAATGAGGAGTTTGCTCCCACTGTTCCGCTATTTGAATACGCAGTTACAACAAGTTCGTAATAATCTCCAGCAATAGCTTGATCTATGTATTGAAGAAAAAAAGGTCCAATTGAAACTGGTGAAATTGTTGCTGCTTCGCTCAAAGGAAGAAGCGTTGTTGATCCGTTTTTTCTAATTGCTGCATTTGCGGAACCTGTTGAACCGGGGGTAAAAATAAACAAAGCGTCTAACCTGTAGTATCCAGAGTAAGGAACAACAAACCTTCCATTTACAGAATTGAATCCAGACGCGGTATCAATTCCAGTATAGTTTGTGCTTGGATAATTTGTACTGCTAAAAATATTTTGATTCACCTGAACTGTAGTGACACTCGGAAGCGTTCCAGAATCAACCCTCCGCGTAAACGTGACGTAACTGAACCCTGCAATCGACGGAGCCGACAGCGTGATGTTTCCCGCGCTGTTCGTGACGACAATTGGAAATGTCCCAATAATTTCTTTCTGGAGATAATTCGATCCGTCGCCGACCGGAATCTTGTTTGCGGGAGCAGTTGATAGGTTCGTTCCACCGTTTGCAACCGGCAACACGCCGCTGATGTCGCCCACTGGAACCGTTGCGACGGTCGATATAAATCCAGATCCGCTCGACCCTTGAGTCTTGAGATAACCGGATGAAAGCGAATCAAGCGCCGTCGCACTTGGAATCGATGCGTCGGGAGTTCGAACAATGTACGTCGCTGCGGACGATGCTCCGCCAGCGGCTCCAGCCGCTCCGGTAGCGCCAATCGCACCTGACAGCGTGATAAGTGAACCAATAGGAATCACCGTCGTAGGAATTGCATTTGGGATTCCAAGAACGCCTGCAAGTGGGTTCTGAAGGGTTACCAGCAAGCCGTCTACCGATGTAACCTGCAAGTAGCCGCATCCCTGAACCGAGACAAAAAACTGTCCAGCCACCGACTCTGGAAGAAACGAAGTGTTCGCAACCGGAACGACAACCGATGCTCCAAAGGTCGGAACTACAAACGACGCGGTCGTATACGAGAACGCATTTTCTCCGTTCGCGCCGTTCGTTCCGTTAGTTCCCGCAGCACCCTGAGGTCCGGGGACGTTCACGACAACCGGAACGGTATCGCAAGGCTGGCAACAGCCGGTTGAAGAAACAAGTTGCGACGGCATATTTTTCCTTTGCCAGACCGTCAAGTCCAGCGAGAACTAATGCAAGGCCAAACTATGCCAGAGCAAGTGTCAGAGCATCCATTGATCGACCACAAGTACGGGATTCGTTCCCCAGTCAAGATTCCAGACCTAGAACTGGAACTCTACGCATTCAGAAATCGGCTCCAACCGAATGAGGGCGGACTGGGTACTTTCGATCATTTTCGTAACGCCACGAAAATGTTATGGCCGAAGATGAGCTGGAACCCGTGGCTCGAAGCACAAGTCGAAGGTCTTTGCGAACACGACTACGTCGGATGGGCAGGTTGCGGTGCGAGCGGAAAGACTTTCGGCGCGACGCTCTTTGCGACTGTTTGGTGGCTGGCAAACCCGTCCAAGACAACCGTTGTTCTTACGTCTACAACGGCAAAGATGATCCGAAAGCGTATGTGGGCCAATCTTCAGGATCTTGTTCGGAAATCACGCGGATTCCCCGGAAACATGGTCGATTCGAAGATGAGTCTTCAAGCTATCAAAGGCGACGACCGACACTCCATTTCGGCTATCGCCGTCGCCGAGGGCAACACATCCAAGGCTGTGGCCAACATTCAGGGCATCCACGCCGAGCGTGTGATGGTTATTATCGACGAAGCTACGGATACGCCTGAAGCAGCGTTCGAAGCGTGTACGAACCTTTCTAAGGGCTGCCGCGAGTTCAAAATGCTGGTCATCGGAAACCCTGCCTCAAAGTTTGATCCGCATGGACGCTTCTGCACACCGGCAAAGGGTTGGCGCAGCGTAACGATTGAAGACCAGCATTGGCTGACAGAACGCGGGATGTGCCGACGCTTTGACGGCATGAAGTCGCCGAACATCAGCGAAGGTCGAACGAAGTATCCGTACCTCATTACTCAGGATCAGGTCTTGTCGGCTATGCGACATGAGGGCGAGCAAAGCCCTACGTTCTGGAAGTACACACGCGGATTCTGGTCGCCGGACGGCATGGTCAAGACGGTCTTGTCCGAATCGCTGATTGAGACGCACACACCTACAAAAAGTTTGGTGTTTACCACCAACGTCCAAATCGTTGCCGGTCTTGATCCGGGCTTTGGCGGAGACAGATGTATCCTTCGTTTTGCCAAGGTTGGCACCGCAAACGACAAGGTCAGCATACTTTTTCAGGACATCATCCACATATCTGTCAACGCTCAGCTAACGGAGCCGGTGCATTACCAGATAGCCAATCGGGTTAAAGAAGAATGCAACAAGCGCGGCGTTGCACCGGACAAATTTGGTCTGGATTCAAGCGGTGAAGGCGGTGGTTTGGCCGACATCTTGACCCGCGAATGGGGTGTAATTCATCGCGTTGAGTTCGGTGGCTCGCCATCAACGATTCCCGTCAGCGACGAGGACAGTAGGCCATGCAACGAGGCTTACGATAGAAAGGTAACGGAACTCTGGTTCTCGATGCGTAAATGGGCCGTTGAGGAGCGTTTAGGAGGCATGGACATCGAGACGTTGCAGGAGTTCTGCGCCCGTATGTTCGATGATTCCAAGCGGAAGATATCGGTCGAATCCAAGACCGTGATGAAGCAACGGACCGGAAAATCGCCTGATTTGGCCGATGCTGCTGTAGTCTTGCTTGATCTAGTCCGCAAAACTGCTGTTTTAGAGCCGCGCTTCACGAAGATGGATAAGGTCTGGGAAAAGCTAGTGAAGGACGCAGATTCAATTTACTACGACGAAACGATTGAAGCATGAGCAAAACCACTGGTTACAAAGTTCTGAATGAACACATGGTCATCCCCGGCGGATGGCATTACCGCATTCCCGAGACTGGGATTGAAGTACCCGGAGGATCATGGGCGCAGCTCCATGAGTTTGTTCGCAATCACTACACGGCGAACGCCATTAAAATTCCGAGCAACCTTGACGATTTAATCACCGAATATGCGTGTCGTAACGGTGCCGATTGCTCTTACAACGAAGTTAATGTTCCCAAGCCAGAAGGACGTAAATCGCTTCAGATCGGAGACGTCATTCGGTTCAGCATGAGTCTTCTCCACGGACTTACGGTTGGCGGCGGTAAGGTGGATCAGGCGGAAGCGAATAGACGCGCAAGCATCTGCTCGACCTGCGTTTACAATCGAAAACCACTCGGATGCACAGGATGCAACGCCCGTGTGCTAAAGGATGCTGTCAAAACTTTCTCTCAACACGGCAGCACTCCGGTAGACGAAAGCCTGCAAAGCTGCGAGTTTTGCGGTTGCTTTATCAGAAGCATGGTTTGGTTTCCCATTGAAACCCTTCATAAATTCTCGGACGCTACAGAGAACGAAAACCTTCCGGCTCACTGCTGGAAAAAACGACCATGTACGGAAACCTAGCCCAACTGCCGCTTGAAACTATCAACGAAGACGGCAAAGCGCCTGAAACGCGCATAGCCGACGCGGCATCCGCTCGCGAAATCTTTCAGAAGCTTATCATGGCTGATGAGCTGCGTAATAGTACGCGAGCCAAGCTGCGCGGTCTGGTCGATGGGAATCCTCCGTACAATCCAGCAGAACTGCGCCGCAACAACCAAGCGTTCCGCACCAACGTCAACTTCCGTGAGTCGGAAGCGTTCCTTACGCTGGCGATGTCCGCCTTCTACGACGTGTTCGCCGAGGTTCCGACCTACACGAACATTCGTACCGCGTACGGTAATGACATGGATAAGCGGGAGGAATGGTCGAAGATCATCACCGAGGAGTTTGACCGGCTCCAGAAGCTCGACAAGGACTTCGACTACATCATGCAGCTCTCGCAGCGTGAGATGGTTCTCATTGGCGATGGTCCGCTGATCTTCGAAGACAATACCAACTGGCGCTGCAAAGCCATCATGGCGACGGACTTGCTCGTCCCAGACGGCACCAAGTCAAACGTGAGCGACTGGAAGGTAGCCTGCGTCCGTACGCGCATGGGCGTGGATGATCTGTTCGAGAAGATCCAAGACGAAAAAGCGGCAAAAGCTTCCGGTTGGGATGTCGATTATGTCCGCGAGCGCATTCGTGCGGCGATGCCCGAGCCGTATCGCTCAGGCGTTCAGTACGACTGGGAGTTCTTCCAGAAGCAGCTTCGCTCGAACGACATCACGTTTTCCGCTCGTTCCGAGGTGGTCTTGATGTGCCACGTTTTCTACAAGGAATTCGATGGTCAAATCAGCCATGTAATCATCGACGAACGCGACAGCGAGAGCTTTATGTATCGCAAGCTTCGCCGGTTCAGCCGGTGGGAGCAGGTCATTCATCCGATGTACTACGACCGTGGCGACGGCGAGCATCACGGCGTTAAGGGCTTGGGCATCAAGATGCTTCAGCCGATGGAGCTAAAGAATCGTCTTCGCTGCTCAATGGTAGATAGCGCGTTTGCGAGGACTCAGATTCTATTCCGACCCCTGAACGCCAATGCACTAAGCAAGACAAGCGTCGTACAGCAAGGACCGTATGCCATTCTTCCGCCAGATTACGAAGTCGTTCAGCAGAATATTGCTGGAGTTCTGGATGCTCCAATGGCGGTCAATGCGGACCTTGAAAATGTTCTTCAAGGCAATCTCTCTCAGTATCGCCAATCGCTCAACAAGCCGCAGGGCAACCCACGGACAGCGACGGAAGTCCAAGCCATCGTCTCGCAGCAGTCCGCCATCGGTAAGACGCAGTTAAGCCGGTATTACACTCAGCTCGATTCCTTCTTTGAGGAACGGTACAACCGCGCTTCGAATCCTAATCTGAACCCGATTACGAAGTCCGATAAGGACGCCATCGAGTTCCAGCGTCGATGCAAAGAGCGCGGCGTTCCTGTGCAGGCAATGATCGACATCGACTACGTTGAGGCGACTAGGACTGTGGGCCAAGGTTCACAGTTCGCTAAGCAACAGCTCCTCGGTTCGCTTCTCCAGTTGTCCGGTTCGCTTCCAGAGGGCGGCAAAATTAACCTGCTCAAGGACTACATTGCCGCACAGGTTGGCCAACAGATGGTGGATCGTTATCTGCCCTCTCAGCTCCAGTCGTCCCGTACGCAGGATCAAGCCGCTCTGGCCGTTCTCGAACACGCCTCACTACGTCAGGGCAATATGCCGCTCGTCACCGATACGCAGAATCAGATCATCCACATCGAGACGCATCTTGGCGCGGCGAACGAGGCAGCGTCATCGCTTCAAGGTGGCGGTAACCCAGAGGAAATCATGCTCTTCATGCAGGGTATTGGTCAGCATGTTCAGCAGCACATCCAGAGGCTCGCAACCGATCCGTCGCGCAAGCAGCAGGTTGATGCGTACGTCCAGCAGCTCGGAATGCTCGGGCAGACCGTTGAGCAGCTTGGTCAGATGCTCCAAGAGCAGCAGCAAGCGATGGCTCAGCAGCAGCAAGCTCAAGCGATTCAGCAAGGCTCTGATCCTCGTACCGCCGTGATGAACGCGGAGGTTCAAGCGAAAATCGCTCGCCAGAACGCCGAGACTATGGCCAATATTCAGCGTCAGAACACGAAGGCGATGGCAGATTTGTCACGCCGGAATGCGAAGACAACCGCTGATATTCAGCGTGCGAATGCAACTGCGGAATCCAATTTGTCGCGTCAGGGATGAAAAATATTCACTTCGTACACGGTCTTCACGATGACGGTTTCAATATCTGTGAACGTGTAGCAATCGCTTCAGCTTGGATGAACAATCCCGACTGGAGCGTTTTTCTTTGGTGTCCCGAAGAACCAACCGGCGAGCAGTGGGAGAAGTTGAAGGCGAAGGTTCCGGTTCGCGTGATGCCGATCCAAAATCCAAAGACATGGAATGGAAACCATGTTCCAAAGCATCAGCATCGTGCCGATCTGATTCGCCACACGGTTCTGTACGCGATGGGTGGTGTTTACGCTGACACCGACACCATCACAGTTGCTCCATTTCAAGAAGATTGGTTGAGCCACGACACGGTAATTGGACGCGAATTCTGCGGAGATGACCCTTCAATCGGGCTTTGCAACGCAGTCATGTTTTCGCAGATGCATAGCCGGTTCCAATGGAAGTGGCTTCAGGAATGGCAGAAATTTGACGGAACTGGATGGACTGAATTTTCAGTTCAAGCACCGATGAAAATACACGGCGAAAATCCCGGCCTAGCCAAATCTGTTGACTTTGAAATGCTTGGATTTATGCACTGCGGTTCCGAGAAGTATTGGGAAGGAATCCATTCGCTCGACGGATGCGTCATTGCCCATCTATGGCGCACTTATCACGACGAGAAAATGCGCGCACTCACTGAAGAACAGATTCTAAAACGCGAAAACACCTACTGCCTTCATGCTTCAAAATATCTTTGATCGAATCTATCTGACTGACGAATGGAACGGTGGATCTGGACCGGGTTCGCATCCGTCGAATACCTCGAAATACGTCAAGTTTCTCAATTCTTTCATTAGAGAAAACTCGATTAAATCGATTCTGGATATTGGCTGCGGAGATTGGCAGTTGATGTCGATGATTGACCTCTCTGGAGTTCGCTACAAAGGCATCGATGTCAGTCCGGTTGCTACTGCGTTTGCGAAATCAAAGGCTCCATCTGGATTTGACATCAGCACGCAAAAGATTGAGGACATAACCGAGTCATTCGACTTGGTTCACATCAAAGACGTTCTCCAGCATCTTGAATTTTCAGAGTGCCGCAGAATTCTGGAAATTATTTCTTCTCGCCACAGGTCCGCGCTTGTCGTCAATGAGCATCCAGCGGCGTCGAATGACATAAAAAACGGAGGATACAGACCTCTTAGCATTGTCGCTGAACCTATTTGCTGTCCGCGTTCCACGGTAATAAAAGTCTTTACTGGCCCAATGTTCAAAAAATCAGTCACCTACATTCACCCAAAATGAACGATCAATACGACTTGTTGAAGCAGTTTATCTCCGATCAATTTCCAAAAATGGGCGGCTGGTGCGACGCCGAAAAAGGATATCAGATTGGAAAGCTTGTTCTTGATTCGAAGCCTCAGAAAATTGCTGAAGTAGGCGTTTTCGAGGGCAAATCCACTCTCGCGCTTGCCAAGGCTTGCAAGATGAATGGAAGCGGAACCGTTTACGCTATCGATTCTTGGAAGAAAGAAGACTGCATCGACGACGAGAACACTAGCAATCAAGAGTGGTGGTCAACTCTCGATCTGGACGGTCATTACGAGGCTTTCGTAGGTCATACTGTCCGTGCGCAGGTCGTTAAGAATATTCAGTTCTGCCGCATGTCTTCATGGGACGCGTCGCGTTTTCTGCCGGACATGGACATGGTTCACATCGATGCCAACCACGCTGAATGGCCGTCTACGAGCGATGTCGTCAACTGGCTTCCGAAGCTGAAGGTTGGAGGTTACCTCGTGATGGACGACGTAAACTGGGAATCTACGCAGACCGCGATTCGTTTTGCCGAAAAATACTGCACGTTGATTCAACGGTATGACCTCAAGGAAAGCGTGTTTTCAATCTATAAGAAGACTAAAAAATGATTCCAATTGTCATCACTCAGCGCGGATCTAAGCGGATTAATTTTGTCACCGAGAGCCTCAAAAAAGCCGGAATCGAACAGTTCAGGTTTTTCTATGGTCTAAACGGCGCAAAGTCTGGGCTTGTCGCAACCATCAAGTATGGAGAAGACAACCCTCAGAACCCAGAATCAATTGGCCCGAAGCATGTCGGATGCACGATGTCGCACATCATGCTCTGGTCTGCTCTTGAGATGGACGAGACTGATGCGGATTACTGGATGATTTTTGAGGACGACATCGTTCTAAGGGATGGATGGCGTGAAAAAGTTGAGCAGGCGTTGAAAGAAGTTCCAAGTGATTGGGACATGATCTTTCCCGGATCATGCTGCTCTCAAGGTCGTGTTGAAGAAAAAGTTGGCCAGTTCCTGTATCGATGTCACCCGCTTTGCAATCACTTCTACATTGTCCGAAGAAAAGCGTTGAAACCGCTTCTCGAAACAAACACGGAGATTTACGCTCCGATTGATCTACAAATTTACTTCAAAACACGGCATCTTTTGAACTCTTACTCCATCCTTCCAAGGGTGGCCGACCAGTTCGAAACCGAGATTCCAGATTGATTTGAGCATTAAAATGAAAGACATAATCCGAAGCCTGTCCCTCAAGGCACTCAAACGATTTGCAAGCGGAGGCGATAGCCCTGCCGATCTTATGGCAGAAATCGAAGAGCTTCGTAAAACGCTTGAGGTTCGAACCAAGGAACATGAGGAACACCTGACCGAGGTTCGCGAGGAGCGCGATCATTGGCTTTCCCTTTACGATGAAGTCAAATTCGCTGCCGAGTTTCTAATGAGCTACGCAAAAAATGACGTCCCCAAGTTGAGTGAACAAACCGATTGGGAGACTGGAAAAATCGTCCTGCCTCAGGATGTTGGGACATACTACTTCAATCCGGCAATCATGCTCGAACCGGATGGTCGAATCATGCTTTTCACCCGTCGCTGCCGCAACAAGCGCCAAAATGACGAGGATCTGTACATTGAGAAAAACGACATCGTGGCTTTTGAGTTGGGTCAGGATCTTCGTGCCACAAAGAAGTCGATACTTCAATTAACCACTCATTATCCTCTCGAACAATTTGAAGACCCTCGCGTCGTCAAGTTCGGCGAGAAATACGGTCTTTCGTGCTGCACATTTATCCCGTTCAAGAGCTACGCGCACCAAGGAATGTTCCTTCTGGACAAGCATTTCCTGAACGTAGGCCGTTTCGACATGATCTACGGCAACAACTACGCGCAGGCCATGATCAACGATGGGCATGAGAAGAACTGGCTCTACTTCGTCCACGATAATGCGCCACACATGGTGTATTCGGCCAACCCACACGTCGTTGTACGCCTTAATGGGCGTTTAGAGAAGGAGGAGGAATACGTCACCGACGAGTTCAATCCGCTCTGGAAGTTTGGCGAGGTGCGCGGAGGCTCTAATCCGATCCTGTGCAACGGCCTGTACTGGACTTTCTTCCACAGTTCGCTGCCGTGGATCAACAAGAAGCGCCGTTACTACATGGGTGCCTACGCTTTCGAAGCGAAGCCCCCTTTCCGCATCGTTCGAATGACGACGTTGCCGCTTCTGACTGGAACGAATCAGCAGGATTGGTGGCCGGGATTGCCTGCGGTCGTCTTCCCGTGCGGCGCATTCTTCGATACCGCAAAGAATAAGTTCGTCGTCTCGTACGGAATCAACGACATAGACTGTGGCTACATCAAGATTCCGTTGGCCGACTTGCTTGAGGTGACGAAGGTGATTCGACCCAAGCGTGACGTCGTCAACAAAGAGAACCCAATCAAACTCGACGAAGTTCTCGATCCAATTCCGCAGAGACATAAACTAAAACGAAACAAGAAATCAAAGTATGATGAACTGGCTAAGAGGCTCGACGAAGAACCGCAGGGAGATGGCGAAAAGTCTGATGGACTTGCCTGAAGTAGACATTCTCGAATGGACAACGGCTGGCCAACAGGGCGAACTTGCGCTTATTTTACGAAATCCGATTCTTCGGATGGCTTTACGCATCGTAGCTGAGTCGATGCCGGTGCCTATGCCCTCCCAAGGAAGCAAGGAATCAGACATTGTTTTCGCTGCTGGCGTGACTGCTGGCTACGCGCATTGTCTTGAAAACATTCGAAAACTTGCAGTAACCGACACAACGAGAGAACCTGAAGCAACATTTGAAAAACAATACTAACATTTTATGGAAGAACCACTGAACTCACCGACCGTTAATTCCGCGCAAACGCCTGATTTCGAAAGCTCCTTCATCGAATCTTTCAAGGCTAATACCTTAGAGGATGCCGCCGCTGGAGAGGCTAGTGCAAAAGCTTCGCAAGTAACTGAGGAGCCTAAGCAGAAGAAGCAAACGCAGCATAAGTCCGACGCGAACACCAAGCTCAGCAAGTCTGAGATGGATATCGAGCGGATGTTCAGCCCGAAGGAGAAGGCTCCAGCTACCGAGGATTCCTCGGCTACTGATGACTCTGGCATCCCTGAGTCGATCAAGTCTACGAAAGCCGCTGATGCTTTCCGCAAGATCAAGGAAGAGAAGGCGCAGTTGGCCAAGCAGCTTGAGGAATTGAAGTCTGGCAAGGTTGCCAATCCGAACTTCGAGGCTCAGCTCAAGACTTTGCAAGAGGAGCGCGACACGCTTTCCGAACGTGTTCGACTTCTCGACATTGAGCGCCATCCCAACTTCGTCAAAAAGTACGAAGGCAAGATTACCGGCGTGTTTGACTCGATGAAATCTGTCGTTGGCACGGATGGCGATAGGCTTATTGGCCTACTCAAGTCTCCTGAGAACGATTATCGGAACTCGCAGATCGACGACATCGTTGAAGGTCTTTCGCCCTCCAAGAAGGCGAAGCTTGGCGCTCTGATCGTCAAGTACGACGAGATTAACGGCGAGAAGTCTGCGGAGATGTCAGAGGCGAAGTCCGATTACGACTCGATCATCTCGAAGTACCAGCAGGACAACGAGCAAGGCACTCGCGCTGCATTGGAGTCGGCCAACAAAACATGGGCAAAGGTCAGCGAGAATGCGCGTGCGCTAGAAATCTTTGAGCCGCGTGAGAACGACGACGAATGGAACACGGAGCTGACTGGCCGACTTAGCCTCGCCCAGCAGATATTCAATGGCGAGAACAGCGAAGAAGACCTCGCAAAGGCCGCTCTATGGGCCGCTGCCGCACCCAAATACCGCGAGCTTCTCTACTCTCAGGTCGAGGTAAACAAGCGCCTGCAAGCCGAACTAGCGAAGTATCGAGGCAGTGAACCCGGTGTTAGCTCGAAAGCAACGGTTGGCGGTTCCCGTGCATCAAATGCGAATGGTTCGAAGAGCGAGGACTTCGTCACGAACGTCCTGAAGTCGTTAGGACGCTGACCTTACGCGTAGAAGTAATTATCCCCCGGTGGTTTTTGTTACCGCTGGGGGATTTTGCTTTGAATCATTTACGATACGGACCGCTGCCGCCGCGATACGGACCGCTGCCACTTGGAGCAGGCTTCGGCTTAACCGGAGGCTTCGGTGGAGGAGACTGCTTGTAAGGTCCGCTGCCACTCCCTTTAACAGACGGTGAACCTTTGTACGGTGCGTTATTGCTCATTTGTCCTTTGGTAGTGCATACCAGCCTTCGTGGATGATGATGCGGTTATTACTACGCACCGTTTTGCCTTCGGCGTCAACCACCCAAACCTTCGCCTTAACGCTCTGTGCGAGGCGCACAGGCTCACCGTGGGGGACGTAAATCACCCGGCTCGCGCAGCTCACGCTCATGCTCATCAATGCGAGCAAGCAGACCGCGCTTAAGATCGGGTTGTTTTTTCGCATCTTCGCTTGTGACATCTTGCTTCGTCAGCGCGTGAAGCCAGATAACCAGCTTCATCACCAAGTCGGCCAAGAAGTTCATTCAGCTTTGGCAACCTCGGGCGCAGCCTTCGCGGCCTTCTTGTTGTTGTAAACAGACCAGCCAACGCCAGCGATGCTTACGACAGCGCCTACGAGTTCAGCAAGTTGATCAGCACTGGCCAACCCTTTGGCGACGAGGAAACCACCGGCAGCGGTCAAGATGTGGCGGAGAAGAGAGGCGAGATTAGGATTCATTTTTCTGTTTTTAGTTTGCGATACAGTTCGAGTGCTTTGACGACGCAGGTTAGAAGCGCGGCGAATGCGCCAAGAGCTAACGACGCAGTCTTGAGATGAGGATCTGAAAATACCGCGTTCCCCAGAATACCGATGATCGGACCACCGACGCCGATTGAGATGTCTCTTAAAAAGGTGTGGTGGTCCGTCATCGTGATGGTTAGTTAGCGGATGGAGCCTCTGCAAGCGAATCAGCCGTTGCAACAACCGGCACCGGATTTGCCGCTTTGTACGCCGCGACAACCGCCGGAGTCCACAGCGCGTTGGCGATATTCACAACCTCCGTCGGCTGTCCTTCCAGCGAATCACCGGGGTTCAATGTGTACTGCGAGGTAATCTCAGAACCGACAATCGCGCCGTCGCTGTCGTAATCGATTCCGGTCGTCACGAACAACGAGTTGTTCTGATTGCACTGCACTGAGACGATGTTGACTGGTACGATCATTGGATAGCGGGTTTGAGGTTGGCGTTGTAAGCGGCAATCGCGGCAGGAGTCCAGACGGCTCCAGCAATCGCAACAACCTGCTCAGGCTGACCCGTAAGGTCTGAGCCGGGATGCAGGCAATAGCGGCGGAAGGTGGAAGCCTTCACGGATTCGCCATCGACGATCTGATCCGACAAGCGAACCTGAAGCGTCGTGTTAGGAAGAACCTCGCAAAGCGAGAAAATGGTGCGTTCTGTTAGCATATGATTAGACGGTGTAGGTTAAGTTAGCCCAGAGATATTGAACCGCTCCAGCATTGTATGTTACTGGTGCAGCAGAACCCGAGGATTGAGACGAATACATTCCAATTGAAGTGCTACCCGCAAGCGTTAATCCAAAAATAGAACCAGTAAATACTGCCATATTAATAAACCCTGCGATTGAAATAGCTTCAACAGCCCCGTTATTTGCAAACGGTAAACCTATAACTTGTATTCCGCCAGATGCTCCCGTTGTGTCTACGTTATTAAAGAAAATCTGAACAGTAACCTGACGGCCTACTTTGGTGTATCTTCCTGTTGTTGACTGAGTAACGGTAGGATTAAAAACACTTCCATTCAACGTAGCGGTAAACGTCCCCTCCTCGTAATCGTTCAGTAGCTCGGAGGTCATCGTTCCGCTGCCGCTCGCAGTCGCGGCGAAGTCAATGCCTTTGCCGGAGGTGCCAATAATGACGTTGCCGTTGGTAAGAGTCGCATTTGTTCCAACCAAAAGGGTCGTTCCAACCGTAGCTGCTCCAGTGACACCTACTGAAGCAAGTGTAGAAGCTCCAGTAACACCCAGCGTCGTTCCCACCGTAGCCGCGCCGGTGATGGTAGCGGAGCCAGCGGTAACGAGTCCGGCAACGGTTAGCGCATCGGTTGTCTTGTTGTAAACCAGACCGGCATCGCCTGCCAGATTCGTTCCGCCATCATTGAAGATGACCTGAGTCGTCGCACCGGGAAGACCAACTCCTCCTCCCAGAGCGTTGTACAGCTCAGTGAAATTCTGGTTGGTATAATCGAACGAAGTCCGCAGCGGCGTCCCCGTTCCGTCGTTCGGCGATGCGCCGATATTGATGGTTTGCTTTGACATATATGACTAAATGAATGTTACGTTGACCTACAGAAATTCGGTCATGTCCGCCGTGATGCTCGTCACGTCCGCGCTTATCACCGTGTTATCCGCCGTGATATCAGCCGTTCCGCCAAGCGTCGCCGCTTCCCAGAGTAGGCCAATCTCCAGCAGAATGCGTTCACGCGGACTCATGCATGAAGCCCCCTGAGCCTCCGCAATTAGTGTGGCCGCATCGGCGCAAGAAATGTTTGCCATGATATTTTAGAACGGATGCGAAGTGATGAACCAAGCCGTACCGTTCGAAATGATGGTAATCGAATTCCATTGCGGGGACAGCACATGTGTGGCCGCTCCGTCAATTGTCTCGGACGCGTACGCATCGACCGTCACCGTATTCGCGCCAGCATTGATGCGCTTGAAAACGTAGATACGACCAGCAACCAACGCTGCCGGGGGAAGAGTCAGGACAATCGCTCCGCCAGCGGCATCGCAGATCAGGCAGTAATCACCGCTCACCACGCTGCCGCTGGTCGCCACCGACCGATACGCACCGCGTGTCGCGCCGCCGCCCTGAAGATACGTCGCAATGCGGTTCTCCAGCGCCAACTTGGCCAACTCAACCTCCCACGGTGAGCGACATCCCAGCGACGCCGCCTCGTTGATGAGCGTTGCCGCCTCGTCGCATGTGATGTTTGGCATATCGTTCTATGGAAAATCGGTTATCGTGCCATCGGACCAGCGCCACGCTGCATCACCTCGGCGATAAAACCACCGCCGCCGGGAGTCGCACCCTCTTCTACCTCCATCTCCTCCTCCTCGCCACGCTCGGCCAGCTTCTTGCCCTTCGACTTCTTCTCGTATCCGGGAATGGCCACGCCATCAATCTCGATGACCTCCGCCTTACCGCCCTTACCAAGAACGATAGTCGCCATAGTTTGGAACGCTTCGCCCTCCGCAAGGTTCTCGGGGATTTCTACGCCTTTTGGAATCGTAAATGACGGCATATGGGGAGCATTACGCGACCTATTGGGATGTCAATGTCTAAGCGATAACGGGCAATAAAAAACCCGCCACTAACTTTTCGGGCCAGTGACGGGGTGCCTCACAATAAGGCGATTTACAAGACATTCAACCTATTGATTCAACCGAGGCAAACCTAGCTCAGAGTTATCGTTGGGCAACACCAATTTTGACCCTTTGGAAATGTTCTCGAACGCGGTCAGCGGTTGCAGGTTTGTCCAGTGGCAAAGCCGTTTAATCTGCTTCACAGATTTCGATGAAATCAACGGAACGATGTGGTCGATGTGCCAGTGCTTTCCATAGTTTTGCCAAGTCATGCCATCTCTGAACTTCGACTCAAGATGCTTCCGAAGATCATCCTTCGAGCAACCGATGATTTCAAAGCTGCTCATCTCTCCTTTTTGACCAGCGTCAAGATACCTTCGTATCGAGCGGCGCATGGAGTTGGCCATCCGAACAATCGGGTTGTTGGCGCGACGTTTTGCTAACGACTTAGCGATTTTATCTCGGTTTTCAACTCCGTACTTTTGCTTGGCCAACTTGATTTTTTCGGCGTTTTTTGCGCGATAACGACGCTTTAATTCAAAAACCTTCTCTTTGTTCTTTTCGCGATACGCTTTTTGCTTCTCGTAATACTCGCCTTTTCGAGATGCGTATCTGGCCTTTAGCCTCGCTTTCGATTTTTCTCGTTCTTTCTCATAGATTTCAGGCTTCAGCCAGTACGGAAAAGGCTGTCCATCTGGAGATTTTCCGCAGTAACCCCAGAAAATCATCCCGTCTTCTCGAATCGTTCCACGCTTGATGTGCATAAAAATACCGCCACAGGTTTCCCCATGGCGGTATCTGAGTCAATCAATTTGATTTAATCAGCTACAAATCACGGTCGTCAGAGCGCCTGTGCAACGCCTAAAGATAATAGTCATTCCCTGCGAGGTGAATATAGGCTCACTTGCGTGAACGAACTCAGCGTAATGCTGACCCTTCTTCTCCAGCGGATCGGCGCAATCCACATCGAGCTTGTAGGCACCAGTCACCCACTGCCACTCGCCCATGTAGTTGGTCGGCATCCAGCTCAAATCACCAACCCGATTGACGGGCCGCACGATGTGGCTCTTGAACACATACGGAGTCACAATGAACGCAGCCTCGTACGGAGCGGTCGTCCAGCTCGAATTGACGCTGAACACAGTACCCTTCGTTCCGCTCGCGCTGGTGAACGGCTGCACCAGCGTGTACTTGCCACCGGCATAAGTGAAGCGGGGCGGGAACAGATTCGGAACATGGCGATAGTTCTTAATCACCCGGTTCGCGCCGATCCGCTTGAGCAACTCCGCGCCAGCGCCACTGCCCTGATCAGCGAAACGCAAGTCATCGCGGAACGCCGGGTTGTTCTGAGCGATACGCTGCGAAGCCTCCAAGCCGATATATAGCGGAAATACCGGACCATCGCTGCTGTACGAGATGAAACCGGAGCTATCAGGATTCGTCGCACCGTTACGGATCAGCGTAGCAGCCGCGACATCCAGCATCTCCTGAGTCAACTCAGAAGTGGACTGATTGAGCGCCTGACCAGCCGATCCGGTCTGAATCCACGGGAACTCATTCACGCCAGAGGGAATCGTCTCGACCTGAGTAAAGGACGAGTCGGCCACAGCCTTGATCGCGAACTTCGCGAACGTATTCTGATAGCGGGTTTCCCATGAACGCTGAGCGCGGATCGAGAGCTTCTCCAAGTACACGCGCAAGAACGCCTCGACGCGGTGGTCATAGGTCAGATCATCCTTACACAGGAGCGGACCTTTGAGGGCGAAACGCTCAGGACTCCATGTGACGGCATTATAGCCGACCGGAACCTCGCTGTAAGTGACATCGCAAGCGCCGCCGTTCTCGCCACTGGCGAGCGTGATAGCCGACCACTCCTCAGCCGCAGTCGGCTCGATGGAAGTGGTGGTGAACGAGGTCTGGGTCAAGCCAGTACCTTGAGGATACTCTCCGCGCTCAATCATATTGAGCCACATCGAGCGATAGGAGGCGCGTTTATAGACGTCCTGCGCGAGCGACTCAGTCGCTACGGCGAAGGCGTTGAAGACATTAGGACAAGCCATATTGAGAAAAATTAAACCGACGTTATCTGCATTTGGTAGGCCATTCTATCCATCCATCAAACGATGGCGGACCGGACCTACGCGCTGACCGATGCGGAGCGTCATTGCCGCTTAGACAGTTTTGCGATGGCTGACCAAGCCTCCGCCTTGCTTAAGGTCGATAGCCGGACTGAGACACACTGGTGCCTTACGCGTCAATCAGAATAAGTCTTGCTCGGGAATACTATCAGTCAGTTCGCTCTGGTCAGCCATGTAGCTTTTGTATCCCTTGATGATCGTTCCGATTCTGTGCGGCTGGATGATATGCTCTTTCGCGATGAATCCTCGGAACGTATACGGACCGGGGAATTGACCCGTCATCAGCGCGTAGAAATCCACGCCATCAGTCTTAGAACCTTTGCGCGCATCGACCAGTAGCTTTCCATTCTCGTATTTGGTCGTCTTTACATCGATGCGAATGCCCGGTGGGATAGGCGGGATAATCGCGTCGTAGAGCGGGTGCGGTGGCTCTCGATCCGTGTCGATGTCGGGGTAGACATTAAATAGCTTACAGAAGGCTATCTCGCCGCATACGCCTTCCAGATCCACCGTCGCAGCGTCATCCGCGCTTATCTTCAAGTTCGTAGTGTTGAAATGACGATTATTGCCGTTGCGATTCTTAGCTACGAAGTGGGCCAACTTCCTCTCAGCTTGATTGAGAGAAATAACTTGACCAATTTTAATTTTACTTAACATGGTCAAAAAGACGGAAAATTTTTGAGGGGGGTATCGTAAACGAAGCCGTCCCCAAAAGGGGGTGCCCTACTTTGCCTCACAAAGTGTGCCAATCCTAGGAAAAACAATCCTTTTATCCCTAGGACATAGAATGTCCTACTATAGTCTGATAATATGCATTATCAGACTGTGGACACAGCCTGCGTTCCGTGGACTACGACTTCCGCGAACCGATCCGGCATCGATCCAAGCAAGTTAATGCTGACCGAAGTCGATTCACCTTGTTCACTCCAGCCAAACACAAGCGCGCTTCGCTTCGCCACGCTGCCCAGAATGGACTCACGCATGCTTTCATCCTTGATGCCGTCCAAGTCATAGCTGTCTATGCGTTCAAGCGTGCTGGCGGCGTCGGCCGCGAGCTTGCTACGGACCAGTGCGGAAAGAGCTTCCAAGCTCTTTTCTGTCTTTACAGAAATTTCTGTAAGAGAAATCGATTTCGCCTCCCGTCTCAATTTCGTCAGTCCTTCTCTTTCAGCGCGCTTCTGTAAAGTCGCTTTCTTCGCCCCCAGTTTATCTGCAATAGTTCCCCAGTCGCTTCCTGTCAGGTACAGGCCGCGCGCCGTTTTCCACTGGTCATCTGTCAACTTCATCTGTCGGAAGCGTACAGACGGCCTTACGGCCCGACAAGCGCGCTGACGACAAGCTGACGACAAGCGCATTTTCCCCAGTAAATCCGGCCTTTTTCTCTCTCTCAAAACTTTTTCAAACTTTTTCTTTGACTCTCTCCCCTCTCTCCCCTAGTCTGTCCTCAGCAATGAAACCCACGTTTAAAAAACTCCTCTCCGCCCTCTTCGTGGCCACGGCCTACGCCGTCGCCGGTTACGCCTTCTTCTTCGTCTTCTTCAAATCTCAATTCTAAAAATCCCGTGAACGTTCACCTTACTCTAGTCTCATCCAACGTCAAAACCGGCCCCATTCCGGTGTCAACCTCATCGGCCGCCACATGCAGTGATGCTTGTCCATTCAAGAAAGACGGTTGCTATGCCGACTCTGGGCCGCTTGCGCTTCACTGGTCCAAAGTTACTTCTGGTCAACGCGGTTTTGACTGGTCCGCTTTCTTGGGCAAGATCAAATCTTTTCCGGCCGGACAGCTTTGGAGACACAACCAAGCCGGTGATTTGCCGGGTGTCGGTGACAATATTGACGCAACCGCACTAGATGAACTTGCAACCGCAAACATGGGCAAGCGCGGCTTCACATACACCCACAAGCCGCTGACAGATTCAAATCTGTCCGCCTTACGGTCCGCCAACGAGCGCGGTTTTGTTGTCAATCTGTCCGCCAATTCGATTTCTCATGCCGACACCTTAGCCAAGCTGGGTCTTCCGGTTGCGGCCGTTGTCCCACAAGACAGCGCGGACCGCTTCACGACACCCGACGGAAACCGCGTAGTTATCTGCCCAGCACAACGCGTTGACGGTATTTCGTGCAATACGTGCCGACTCTGCGCGAAAGGCAACCGTGGATTCATTGTCGGATTTAAACCACATGGAACGGGTGCCAAACGGGTGCAACGAATCACAACGGCCGGTTGACGGTCCGCTTCAATCTATCCGAAAGGGTAGGTTGACGCGTCTTTTCAATCTCAATCCAAAGCACCCAAACCAAAGCACCCAATGATCAACCGATACTCCGGCCAATGCGTTCAATGTCACGAACAAGTCCCCGCAGGCCTTGGCACAGTCACCAAACGCAACCGCGCATGGCGCATAGACTGCAATGCATGCACCGGCCGCATGGCGCAAAGCACCGACCTAGTCTGCGTCAAACTCTCATCCGGCTGGACAGGCACGCGCAATGCACGCGGCCGTTGTGAAGATGCGCCATGCTGCGGTTGCTGCTCTTTCTAAACCCTAAACCCAACGAACAAAACACCATGTCGAATCTGCCGCTTGTCCCTTTCCTACGTTTGCGCGAATGCGAGGAACCATTCGTGATGCACGGCCGCCGTTGGCTCTTTGTCACCTGTCTACGCGCAGACGGTTTTCCCGACATTGGAGTCTATTCTTTCGACACCGATCTTTGTCACGATTACCTAGCGTGGCGCGAAGCTTTCAACCTCAAATAAAACCCATATGGCCTCAATCCAACGCATAGAAACCGCCGTGGATAACCTGTTAAACGGAAACCTCACGCACGCACGCAAGTCCGCACACGGCCTGACATACTCTGACATATTCGACTGGCTGACAGGCCCAGTCGGATGGCCAGAAAACCGTTCCCGCGCAATCGCCGATTATCTGATCGGACGAATAGATTACCGCACCTATTGCAACGCTGACCGTTGACCTATCCTACGCGCATCATGCCGCAAGGCGTGCTGCGACAGGGTAGGCCACAAGTCCTTCCTCAAAATAATCCCATGAAAACCATTCACGAAATCATCCAAGAAATCCAATTCTTCGACCCGGCTGTCCGTGCTTTCGACCCGCATAACCTGCCGCAATCCGTCCGCGCCTACCTGCACCATAACTACCGCATGGACGCGCGCCTGACGGACGAGGAGCAACAGGTTGTCGAAACCGCTTTCCCGTCGTTCGCGGACGATCTGGTCCAGACGATCATCGACGATCCGCGCCCGGACGCAACGCGATACTATCTGTTCGACGACGGTAGCCTATACGCCCGAACGAATGCCGGTCCTGAATTATGGTCCGACGCGCAATATTTCATCGTGGAGCGAATCCTGCCAGCTATGCGCCTGACGCGCCTGGAGGCTGATTTGATGCGTGAAATCGGAATGGACGATCAGGTCAACGAGGTCCGCGACGACTTCTATTCCTCCTTCGCGCATATCCTGCACCGAGACTGCGGCATCCCGCATTGCGACGCGCGCGAACATTGGAGCGCCTATTCGCGCCAATTGGGCGACGGCGCACGCGAGGAAGCAGAACTTGGTGGCTCCGAATCAGGCCGCAAGGAAGGCATTCGTTTCGCGTCTGAGTGCACCATCACCGCCTAAACCCATGAAATCCCACACCCCCGGCCCTTGGCTTGTCCGATTCGACGAAGATCAATTCGACCCAACGCATTCGACTCTTAAGATCATCGATGGCCGCGACGAATCGGTGAACCATACACACGGCGCGCTATCCCTCGCCTTCATCAACGTAAGCGCCTTCGCGCCTCACATGGACGAACCGCTTGCCAACGCGCATTTAATCGCCTCCGCCCCCGATCTTCTCTCCGCCCTCGAACGCCTCGCGCATCCGATGGCCGACGACGACGACCTAGACTACGCTCGCGCCGTTATCAGGAAGGCGAAAGGGCTTTGAGCCGCTCCGTTTATCCGGTAAACCCTTCCCGCGCATCAAATCGCATAAAAATCACGCATCCGCGCATCAAATCATGCATCCATTGCTCCTATCCGCGCTCATCCAGATCGAATCGAACGGAAACGATCTTGCCAAAGGCCGTCACGGCGAACTTGGCGCGCTCCAGATCAAACCGATTCTTGTGCGCGACGTTAATCGGATCATGGGTACATCCTACGCGCACGCCCAAGTCACCAACCGCGCCGTCGCGACGTTCATCGCCCACGCCTACCTAAGCCATTATGGCAAACATCTCTCCGACGAATCGCTCGCACGCATCTGGCAAAGTGGGCCAAAAGCCCTCAAGCGTTCCTCCTCCCGCGCCTACGGTCGTCGTGTCATGCGCGAGCTAGAACGTCGAACCGTCAAGTAATCCTTTACAGTTGCGACTTCAAACAAACTCCAGACTTTCCCAACAAAATGAAACTAACCATTCAATCCCGCGACAACGCGCAAACCATCGTCGACCTGTTCAACGCCATTCTAACCGGCGAGGAGCAAGAACACGGCGCAACCCCGCTCTCAATTTACGACGACAACAAACATATCTGCTCGCTCATCGCGAAGGATGGCACGCAAATCCTTGAACTCATCATCGAACGCGAGATTGGCGACAAGCTCTGCCCCGGTACGCCTGATCTGGAGACGTTATAATGAACCGAAATATCCCGCTCGATGAGCTGGCCAAACAACTTGAGCTGATGGCCGATGATTTTCAAAATCCTTTCATCGCATCGGCATCAACCCGCCTCGCGCACGTCGCCGCCGCGCTCACCTGCCTTCAGGACGCGCTTTTCTACGTCAGGATGTACAAGTCGCTCGACACGACCGGCGAGGGCGAGAAACGACGACAACAACTCATCGATGATTCGGAGACGATCATCAGCGTCATCCGCGCCGGAGGGATGTATCCATGAGCCGCAACCTGTTCGCGAAGCCAGTCTATAAGGTCCAGCTATCCGGCGCGATTGGCTGGAGCGACATGAAGGAAAAGATCGTCAGTTACCGCACGGTCGAATTCGAGTCGCGCAAGGATGCGGAGAAAGCGGCTCGCGAGCTAAACCCCGGCGAGTACACGCAGGGGCGGATTCGGGTCGTGCCGGTCGAACTCAGCGAGGACTACGATGTCTATCCGGTCGTCGAGCGAATGAGTGAAAAGCCAAAATCCATCTAACTTCTCTAATCCGCCCCGCGCATCTAACTTGTCGGCCATTCAACCCCCTATCCAAGAGCATGAAAATCCATCCATCCTCCCCCTCGCCCCTACGCGTCGCCAATAGCGCAACGGTATCAACACGTCATTCGCCAATCAAAAACGCTCTACGGGGCGTTTCTGATCGATTGAACGCTATGTCGAACGAGCGATTGAGCGGTCTTGGAGGGGTTTCAATTCCGCCGCTGACTGCGTCCGCCCCGGCAGGGAGCGGTTCAAGCAAGTCTGCGAAAGCGGAATTGTACTCCCTATTTATGGGGAGTTAAGTAACTCCCAATAGGGGAGATAGCGGTAACCATGCTAACTTTCTGTTAGCCAAAAGTGGGTTAGATGAAAGTTAGTTTGGGAGATGTTGACAATATCGAAACGAAGAGTGAATTTAAAGTTCGTATGAGCTATCTAGAAAACGGATCGACGCACCGGAGCCTGTTCCGATTAATGCCGCCCCTGCATCACGATGCGGACCCGAACCGCTCGCAAGTTCTGGCCTACATTCGGGAAAATCTGGCGTGCGACATCGGGCGGTCGATACGGGCGTTCAACTCGATGAGGCATCCCAAGTCGAAGGTGGTTGTCTTCGATCAAGTGCATCGGATGTGGAAGGGCTGCGACTGGTTGCCCTCCGATGAAAACTCCAAGGACGCCATGATCTTGGTTGAGCATCGGGCGTTGGAACGCCGGGTCATTGCGATGGATGGCGAACTGCGAAAGGCTCTTAAAGAAATCAAGAGGCTGAACAAGCAGATGGCCGACTTGTATTCCGACGCGAAGGAGATGGGCAAGAGTCAAGACGAGGATGTCAACTGGCTGGAAGAGATGAAAGAATCACTCGGAAGACCGAGCAAAAAACCCCGCAAAACCAAGCATCAGCAACCGCTCAACTCCATCGAATCGATGGTTGCCGCAGCTTGGAAGTGAGAAACATGAAAAAAGATTTGACTCGACCTGATGCAACCCATAACTTGTCACAACGTTTTTTTGCAATCAGGCGTAGAGTGCGTCGAGGTGGCGCAACGAGGTTTCGGATTTTTACCTGTAATGATCACCTGATTGCATAACCAACGAACCATGAAGTGCTACACGACCAAGACTGCCGCTGAGATGCTGAACGTATGCAGCGAGACATTGCGCCGACTCTGCCGGGAGGGCGCGCAACACCGTCGCGTCGGTCGTCGCATCCTGTTCACGGAATCAGATTTGGCCGCGCTGCTTGATTCAAAGGTGATGCGAGATGAAGTAAATCCGTTCGCACGGAAATTAAAAGCTCAGGAGGAAGTGAAATGACTGCGTCTGTTGAAATTTCTAGCGGCACTAAAGTCTGCGCAAAATGTAAAATCGAAAAGGCTGTTGATCTGTTTTCTCTCCATAAAAATCGAAAAGGAGGAAGGCATACCTATTGCAAAGAATGCAGGAGGATTGACCACTCAAAGATTGCCGCTCTGATTGCATCTAAGGAGCGCGTCCGCCGCTTGGAAAATTATCAAAGTCTAAAATTAGACCCTCTAAAATACTCCAAGATGCTGGGACAGATGAGGGCCACTAACAAGCGTTCAAGAATCGCACACCCAGATAGGATGCGCGCAAGGGAAGCTTTGAGAAAAGCTGTCATAACAGGGGTTTTAGTTCGTCCAAAATTTTGTTCTGAATGCCAATGCGAATGCAAACCTCATGCACATCATGATTCATATCTTATGGAAAACGCATTAAAGGTTCGATGGTTGTGCCGAAAATGCCACATGGCACACCACCAAAGATATCCAGATCAGATCAAATAATTTTTCGCGATAAGCGGATAAAACAAAGAAACAACAAGAGAATACAAATGAGCAGCAACCAATTAGCAACAACGCAACCGCAACCGCCAGTCAGTCCTGACTTCTACGACCAAGCATGCACGTCGCTCGACGCCGTGAAGACTTTAGGTGATTGGTTGGCCCACTCAGGACTCTTTGGGCTGACCAAGCCTGAACAAGGCTATGTCCTTGCCCTTGAGTGCATTTCTAGTCGCCAGACTCCGCTGACGTGGAAGAGGTCTAACCACGTCATAAATGGCCAGATTGCCATGAAATCCGAGGCTATGTTGTCCGGTCTAATGGATGCAGGGTGGGATATTGAATGGATTCAGTTCGACGCCCAAGCTGCCATTGCTGACTTTTGCAAAGGACAGAAGAAGGTTCGTATTTCGTTTACGACTGAAGATGCAAAGTTGGCTGGTTTGCTCCCTGCTAAAGCGGGGAGTGGTTGGCAGAAATTCCCAGCAGCTATGATGCGTGCGCGTCTTGTGAGTCTCGCCACAAGGATGCTCGATCCTCGCATTACTCAGGGTCGATATTGCGTTGAAGAAGTGGCCGACTTCTCCTCTGCGCCGTCAACACCCACCATCACCGCTACGACGCGCCAGACGGTCAATGTGACGCCGGAACCGGCCTTCTCGCTCGTTGAAAAGCTAGAGCAGATCCTTGAGCCACATTCCGAAGCGGCGAATGCGTTCCTCGTCAGCAAGAACCTCATTAAGGAAGCTCAGAACTTCCGCGATGTATCCACAAAGGTGGCCAACATGATCCTCGCCGATGCCGACGGCTTCATCTCCAAGGCTAAGACGTTCGCTAACCCGCCCACCGAATGAGCATTCTCAACCAACACGTCAACCTCGACATGCCAGCGGAGAAGTATCACGCCGTTGATGCTCTCTCGAAGAGCATGATGTCGAAGATCCTCAAGTCCCCGGCGCATTACAAAGCCGCACTGGAGGAGCATCAGGAGCCGTCCAAGGCCATGCAGATGGGTACGGCGATTCATACCGCTGTCCTTGAACCGCAACTCTACTCGCAAGTCGTCGCTGTTGTTCCGCCGGACATCGACGGACGTACGAAGGAAGGCAAGCAGTGGAAGGAGCAGCACAAGAGCCGCATCCATCTGACGCACGCTGAAGACATCGATGTGCAAGGAGTGGCCAACAGTGTCCGTCGTCATCCCTTCTGGGACATCATTCATCTGCCGCACAAGATCGAGGCGAGTGTCTTCGCTCAGGACGAGGAAACCGGCATCGCTCTCAAAGCGCGTCCCGATCTGTGGATCGAGGGTCATACGCTCGTTGACATCAAAACAACCGACGACGCATCGCCCGAGGCGTTCCTGCGAACCATCGCATCGTTCGGCTATCACATTCAGGCCGCGCACTATCTGGAGATGACTGGCGCTGATAGCTTCATCTTTGTAGCGGTCGAGCGCAAAGCGCCATACGCCGTCGCAATCTACAAGTTGGATGCCGAATGGCTTCAGGCTGGCGCGAATCTGCGACGCAAAGCAATCTCGACGCTGCACGAATGCCGCGCACTGGACAGTTGGCCAGCCTATCCAACCGCTACGCAAACCCTTTCATGCCCTAAGTGGGTGCTGAATAAATCCGAAAACTAACCACCGAATAAATTATGTTCCAAGTAAACCGCCGAGATGCTGGAGGCCGATACATCGATGCCGAAGGCGACTACACCGTCACTGTCGCCAAGGTCGAGGAAACCTTAGACGCCAAAGGCCGCGAGGTCTGTAAGGTTACGTTCAAGACTGAAGATGGCGCATCCATCACTGACCGCTTTATCAATCAGGAGAATGTCTGGTTCCGCGTCAATCAGCTTGTCGCAGCGACGAAGCACAGTGTTCCCGATGGAACCGAGTACGACTTCCTTGGGGTCAAGGGCAGTTACGCAGCGTTCCTCAAGTCGATGACTGGCTTGGAGCTGCTCATCACCGCTCGCTTTGAGGAGTATATGGTCAACGGCGAGACGAAGAAGACGCTCCGCATCAAGAACATGCGCGAGGTTCCGATTGCCGAGGTCGATGGCGACGATCTTGATCCGAAGCCGTTCTAAAACGCATCACGGAGGGGAGCGTATTCCGAGATAACGCTCGAAACTAAGACCCAAGAATTAAAAAACGTATCTATGAGCGACAGGATCAAAAGCTTAATTGATGGCGGTACCGGAGTGTACAGCATCAGTAAGAAAGAGGCTGGAGAAATCCACAAAGCTGCCAAGAAGATCAAAAACTACGAAGTCAGTTATTGGACAATGAACCGTAAGAATAAGGAATCGAAATGAATATCGAAGAAACTAAAGAATGCATCCGCGTGATGCAGGCATTTGTGGATGGTAAGGACCTAGAGGTCTTGGGTCCTGTTGGAAAATGGGAACCATTATATTTCCCTCGGTGGGGCTGGGACGACACAAAGTACCGCATCAAACCCACCTATGTCCTCCGCCCATGGACTGCGGATGAGGTTCCGCTGGGAATGCAGGCGAGGAATTGTGAATACCCCAAAACACGTTGGTTGATCGACCGCACATCTAGCGAAGAGAACAGAAAGGATTGGTGTGAAAAATACGAACATTCAATCGATGGTGGCAAAACATGGCTCCCGTGTGGAGTGATGGAGGAATCCAAATGAACGATCATATTCCTGACGCCACGAAAATGATCAGCGACACCCCAAGAATGCAATCAGCACTCTTCAACGCTCCCGATGCTGGATTTGCCAATATCTGGAAGGTTGGTTGTGACATCGAACGCGAACTTGCCACCGCTCAAGACCGCATTCGATTGCTTGTTGCAGAGCGTAACACCGCACGATTGCAAGCCGATCAAAAGATCAGCCTCCGCGAAGAGTTCCGCGAATTGCTTGGAACAGACGAAATCGAGCAGGGAGTGGTTGTTGTGCGTGGGTTACAAGACCGCATCAAGCGGTTGGAGGAGGCTGGAGACGCGATGGCTTACGAAGGATGGAATGAGCCGTATCTTTCTTTAGCGTGGCGCAAAGCCAAGGAGGCCAAGCTGTGAAAACCGCACCAGAAAACTGCCCATTCTGCGAATCGCCGATCATGGTGCATGGAGGAAACCTGCTGAGGTCGGAGGATGGTGGTTTTGCAACCTACGAGTGCAAAAGCTCAAGAGATGTGCAGTGGTCAGATCCTCAATGGAGTCGATCAGGACAAACTGAGGTTTGCAGGATTCGTGAGATAATGTTGCTTGGAAGGCAACTCAGCGTAGCCAACAAGCGCATCAAGCGGCTGGAGGAGGCGGGGAATCAAATGGAGCTAGTGCTTATCTCATTCCAAATTTTCTCTGATTTCCGTAAATCTGACTCAATCCGTGCGTCATTGAACTGGCGCAAAGCCAAGGAGGCCAAGCCGTGACAAATCAAAACAGCAAAAGCCTTTTCGATCAATTGGTCGAAGCTCAAAAGCGAATCATTGAGCTGGAAAACGAAGTGAACATGAAGCACACGCATCATGTTGTTGTAAAACTTAAGAACGAACTGAACCAAGCAAACGACAGAATCAAAACGCTCACGGCAGCAGGAGACATCATGGAGCCGTACGCTACTGAACAATCCGCTAAACTGTGGGCAAAAGCAAAGGAGACGAAATGACAAAACAAGAAGTGCTGAACGCTGCAAACGTGATGATTGCATACGCAAACGGAAAGAAGGTCGGAACTCGACCTACAAGATCAATGGAACCGTTGTTGGAAATTCTGTACGTCCCAACATGGAATTGGGAACAGAAGGAATACTTCGTGATTCCTGACGATTGTTCCAAAGAACTGGAAAACGATGATCAATCCAAAGCGCACAAACTTACAGAAGAAGAACAACGAATCCTTTTCCTAGCGGAGTCTCCCGATTGCAACCATCCACGCGAACTCCGCGCAATCGCCTTTCAGGTGCGAAAACTGGAGGATCGGATCAAGCAACTCGAATCCGAGAACGATGCACTCCGCGCTGATCTGTTGCTGTGGGAGGAGAAGGAGGCCAAGCCGTGAGCGATACACCAATCAACGACGGAGGACCGGCGTTTCCACATACAACGCAATGGGACGGAATTACTCCAGCAATCAATTACCATGGTATTTCAATGCGCGACTACTTCGCGGCGGCCGCCACTGAAAAAGACATTCAGGAGTTTATTCCTGCAACCTGTGGAGAAGCTGATCAGTTCCGGCAAAAACACGGATTCTTACCAAGTCGTCAGTGGGCGAGATATTGCCATGCCGACGTGATGCTTAAGGCGAGGGGGGCGAAATGAGCGATACACCGAGGACGGATGAACAGATCAACGGCAAACCATGCACTCGATTTGAAATACTAGCTGGCGATTGCCTGCGTAATGCCGCAGTTCCATCGGAGTTCGCTCGCACACTTGAACGCGAACTTTACGCAGCAAACGACCGCATCAAGCGGCTGG
>Ga0208221_1000007_pt1 | contig 47838 bp, 64 predicted proteins | sample LakMenEpi26Jun09_FD_150734 | JGI IMG/M metagenome (GOLD analysis project Ga0208221, IMG submission 150734) | Freshwater microbial communities from Lake Mendota, WI - 26JUN2009 deep hole epilimnion (SPAdes) | ecosystem: Environmental > Aquatic > Freshwater > Lake > Epilimnion/Euphotic zone ... | reverse complement strand
GAATACTGTGCAAGTTTCTTGGCCACCATGCCATTCTCTGGAGTGAGCAGTGAAATCAGCCGTGCAACCACCATAAGGATCATTACCATTATCATTAATAGAGCGGGTTATTGTGAATCTTACAGTATCCCCACCTGCGTTAAATCCACCCATCGAGGCTCTAACCCAAACATAGTTACCTGATCCCTTTGTACCTGCTGGGGTAAATGAATAGGTTTTTGTATATCCACCACTTGCAAACCTAGCTACATTAAGTTGGGTTGTGGATGCTGGATCTACATAATACCCAGTATCATTGGAATCATAAAAAATAGGTCCTCTTACACTACTACCTCCCTCTACATAGTTAGAATGCCATGCCCAGCCATCCGCTCTAAATCTATGATAAAGATTTCCTGATATTTCTCCACATCCATACCCACTGCAAGAATTTCCGTAGATTCTGAACTCTTCGTTAGAATCATCATTCATCTGAAGTTCTAACCAACTCAATCCACCATTGGCGCTCTCATCCATCCATCTTAGGCAGTATGGATCGCTATCGGCCGAACCTGAAGTATCTCTAAAATTAATTCTATTAACAACTATTGCGTTTGAATATGCATTTAATGTACCATTTATTGTTAATGAATTTAAAATTGATGTTGAAGCTGGGTCTGTATAATATCCGGTATTATTCGAATCATAAAATATTGGCGCTCTCATGCTGCTATTTGCTTGCCAAACGCCATTATTTAAAATCCATCCAGAATTGTAGGCAGAATTGAAATCAGTTCCACCAACTCCTCTTCTAAACACCCATCCCCTACCATCGGTATCCATGGTAAAGTACGTGTTATATCCATCACCGGTTCCTGTAGGATTTCCAAAGGATCCGCCATTTGCTTTAAATCCTATCGCAGAAGTAGTTGTATTTCCAGCGCCCCAAAAGAAAATTTGATTATCAGTGTTCGTGGACCCATAGTCCCCTCTTATTGCGACGCCCCAAAGTGAAGATTGACCATTTGGATCAGTGTAATAAGCAGTATTATTAGAATCGTAATAAATTGGAGCCGAAGCAGACGTAGAAGCAGTTATTGTAGATGCAATAAATGCCCCAGAAGTTCTTGATTCTCTTATATCCGCAGAAATATTAGAAAAAGACTCGGTTGTTGTTTGGGAAGCCGAATAAACGCCCCCTAAATCCATAATATTATTATAGAAAGAACCATTGTGAATCTTTCTTAGTCTAATAGTGCCATAACTCCAAGAGCTTCCTGCTTCGCCAAATACAACGCAATATTGCCCGTCCTTAACTCCAACTCGTACTATTTTATCAATAAATCCTGCAACATTACATGCAACGTTATACCAAGCTCCGTTCCAGTTATGTCCACCAACGATAATAGTTGCAGTCCTAGGGCTATTGTATTCGTAATAATCGAATACCATATGCACCATGCCATAGTTCCCAGTTCCACCAGGAAGACGGAAAATCACCATTCCGGTGGAGGTTCCTGAGGCGCTCCATTCGATGTTTGGATGGGCGAAATTAGGACCCTGCTCTATTGCGCCAGCGATCGAGAGCGACGTGGTAGAACTAGCGGCATCTAGATAGTACGCAGTGTCATTAGAGTCGTAGAAAATAGGCGCTCTAAATGAATTAGCCGCCTCGATATACATTGTTCCCCATCCAATGTCGCGACCCATGAGTAATCGGTGATTACTTCCTCCATCAAATAGGAACGGAGATACTACTCTAGTACCGGAGTCATGGATAGCAATTTCCCATTGATCGGCGCAATGCGCCATGATCCCAGCCGTGATAGAGGAAGACCAAGATCCGTTTAGGAAGTTGTAGTTATATGAGATGCTGCCAAGGTTTAGGATTCCAGGGTAGGAGAGGGTTCTATCGTCAGATAGGGACAGAGTGTTTAATCTGGATTTAGAAGCTGGATCTAAATAAAACCCTGTATCATTTGAGTCGTAGAAGATCGGTGTTCTTATATCCGAAGTATGCGAGAAGAAATCAGAATTACAATAGGCAACTTCATTTCTGCCATAGTTCATGAACACTAACTCGCCACCGGACGCCCCAGCAACAGTTTTCTTTCCGTAGATCCCGGCGTATTCTCTATCAGTGCCACCATCATCCTTGAGGACAAAGTAGAGGCCAGCACCGGCGGAAGTTGCAGAGTTATTATGGTTTCTTCTTACAAGAGAAAGGACTCCATAGTTATTACTATCAGTAATACTATTTCCGCTCTTGATCATGTTAAAGGCGACAGGAGTGGAATCACTGTCGTGGTTGAATTCGGCAGTTAATGTTGTTGAGAAATAAATTGAATTATTATTTGCTAATCTCAGATAGTTGAGATTAGTCTGCGAAGCTGGATCGACATAGTAACCAGTATTATTAGAATCATAGAATATCGGAGCTCTAAATGACCCGGTCGCCTCAACATAGGATCTAGGGAATAGTGAATAACCACTATTCATTATTCTAAGTCCTATCTGTGGTCCAGTCGCATAGCTATCTGTAGTACAGAGAGCCATGTGAGTTCCTTCGGAATTATTGTTATGGACGTAGATTCCCGCTTGAGCCTGGGAAGCTGAACTTCCCATAAATGTTATAGCTGCTTGATTACCACTTCCACTAACACCGCTTCCGTTTGTAAAATGTAATCCACCTATAGTGGCAGAAGAGACATTGAATGAGCCGTTAGCTAGTCCAGAGGCGCTATTATAAGTTAAGTATTGTCTAACAAAGTTTGAGGTCGAGTTGGGATCGATGTAATATCCAGTGTCATTAGAATCATAGAAGATGGGAGCTCTTAGACTCGAGTTGGCCTGAAGCACAGATCCCCCAGCTTCATTGGGATTATAGACTTGTAAGAATCCAGAAGAGTCTAGACCTATGTGCCTTGTAGCTATGTTCTCATAATGCCAGGTCATTAATGGAATACTTCCATTAGCCCTAACTTCGAGTACCTGAGATACACCAGACAGACCGCCAGTATTCCCACCAAAATTTGAGCTATTAGCCCTAGAACCAAATGTAGCTATGTTTGAATGGAGATTATTAAGTCTAGTTGTTCCATTAAAATCAGCATAATAAGCTGAGTCATTAGAATCATAGATAATAGAAAATCTAATATCAGTACTTGTTAATGTACCATCGATATGTGTATTTCCTTTGATATCAACGGTTCTTCCGGCTACAACAGTACTTTTACCTATTGCTACAGTTCCCCCCAATGGGGCGATTTGAATAAGACCTGAAGCATTTACATCAATACTAGGAAGCCCTGAGACATCATTAACAGAGAAGATGGATCCAGAGGTAAGATTATCGGTGAGACTAAATAATTGCCCTGCACCTCCCTCAAAGCTTAAGGCACCAGGAACCCCATCAAGTACTCTAAGAGTAATCGGATCATTACCATCTCCAGTGAAGACAATAGAGGGGACCTGAGTAGTCGAACCCCTTTGAGGTGAGATTAAAATATTCTTGTCGGATGCTGCCATGGAGTGACACTATACGCTATATATAGTGTCTTTAAACTCAGATTCCGAAACGGCCGCGGAGAGCGATGAAGTTCTGCTGGATCTCAGATGCTGTAAGTGCCCTATTATAGACCGAGGCGCAGGAACAATAACAACTTGTAACCTCACCTCCAGGGTCGCCTAATATCCATAAATTTCCTGTTCCACCTGATAATGCCGTGGTATAAGTTCCACTTCCTATAGAAATTCCATTTACGTATCCAATAGCAGTTGTCCCTGATAAAGTATATGCTAAATTATACCAAGTATTAATTTGTAAATTTGCTGATAAATTAACATCTGGATAAATATGAACTGTATTTGTTTGAGTTCCAAATAAAATTCTTTCATTTTCATCATCAAACCAAGTCTGCCATCCAATAGAAAATGATTTTGATTTTAACCAAATACTATATGTCCTCTGAGTACCGGGTCTAACAAAATTGGATATAGTAAATCCTTGATTAGGTGTATCATTTGTTTCAAATGCCCTTTGTCCGTCGATTAAAACCCAATTTGACGATGTAAGATTTCTCATTGTGGCTATGTATTTATTATCACTCAAGTCAATCCAAGTGATCCCAGTGCCAGGATAGGATTTTGTGTTCCCTGCATCCAGGCAGAGTATTAAACCACTTGTAACTATCTGAGGATTATAAGCTATTGCCATTAGGAATCTCAACTTCAAGCTTATCTACATCAGCCCGCTCCGCAAGCACCATGTAGAAGTAATTGATCTCGGAACATTTTGATCCGAGATAGATCTTATTATCTCTTATATCTTTAACCCAGAGCGTTTGAGTTTTGCCGATAGGGGTGAGATTGACAGTGATTGAGTCAGGATCGACTAGTTTTGTCCAGTATTCTGGTAATTCTATGACAAACTCTTTGGACCTACCACGGATATAGACGCCATTTTCAGGACCTTCGAGTGATCCATAACGGAGTTTATGATCGGGTTTGGTTGGGTGATCGATGACGAACGACTTAGTGGTGGCAGCAAATGACCCATTGACCTCAAGTTTATAGCCGGGATTTGTAGTTCCTATACCAACATTGCCACCATTTTTTATCCTTAGGTACTCATTAGATCCTTGACCTAATCCAATGCCGTAATTATCATTAGGTGGATTGAATTCAATATAACCTTGCTCTGTAACATCAGTAACGCATACTATTTTATTAGAAGCTGTAGTCCAATTAGTTCCGTCCGCTAGTCTTGTTGCTTTAAATCTAAAATAACTTTGATTGCCATTGGAGTAGGTAATATCTCCTAGAGTTAATGAGTTACCCGCAGTTGTTCCAAGATTGGCTGTAGATGAAATTCTAAAATCACCATTAACAGATAATTTATGTCCAGGATTTTGAATCCCAATACCAAAATTTCCATTATTTAAAATGTTAATAACTGGAGAGTTGTTAATTCTCCATTCATATTGAGGACCACCATTTGCAGTTCCTGCTCCCGGTGTTCCTATAATAGTATTAAGTTCACTATCCCATGACCCCACATTCTGTACTAATCTTCCGCCACCTTGGAACCATAGTTCATCCGAGTGAGTTGTGTTGCTTCTAAAGTCATTGTGAACACCAATGACCATACGTAGATCTTCATTGCCTGTTCCAACACAGTTTGAACTTTCGTCTTGTGTTAGAATAAATCCCTTATCGCTTCCAAAGTTAACTCTGGAATTGAAATTTATAAGTGTGTAACTTCCACTAGTATCTGGTGCAAGATTCAATACGTTCCCGTCGCCTCTTATATCTAGTTTAGCTTCCGGCGAGGGAGTACCAAGTCCAATTCTTGAAGTACTTGGGTTAAATACAAACTTGGTACTAGAGACCTTTACATTATCTCCACCGGAAGTTGCATCACCGAAGTGGATGTAATGCGTAGTGTTAGTTGATGTATCATCAGTAATCCCTACTAACGAAGCAGTTCCTGTTAGATTAGCTGTAATTGTCCCAGCACTAAAATTCCCACTAGCATCTCTAGAAACGATTGTGCTTGCCGTGTTCACCGCAGTAGCGTTAGACGTCACCGTGAAGGTGATATTACTTGCTGTATTGGCAGAATAGGTAGCACTTCCACTCAATCCTATACCAGACGTGTTCATCGTCAAGGTCTTAGTAAGGTCTGGAGTATTGGTGAAGTTGGAGTAGTTTAGATAATAGGTTCCTTCTTGTCCATCAAGTAGATCGGAGTTAAGGTTAGCGCATAAAGTATTGGATGTAACCGTAAGAGGCGATGTGCCCGAGGCAACTGTCGAGGTGAATCTCGACGTAGTAACGTTAGTTGCAAGACCCAAAGTAACCGAGCCAGAACCGTTGGTAATTGTGGTTTGATCGGTTGTGGGAGTTAGAGTGGCCTTGGTGAGCGTGTTATTAGAGTTACCAATTAGAAGTTGGCCATTAGTATATGAACTATGACCTGTGCCACCTCTATCGACTGGAATAGCGCTAATTAGGTTTGATGGATCGAGATAGTAAGTGCTATCTTGGCCGTCTAATGTACCAGCATCAATAACGCCGTTCTTGACAGAAACATCACCAACAACAGAGACATTGAACTGCTCAGTGTTAAACGCAGCGACACCAATATTAGTAAAACCTGCAGTACGAGTTTCAGTGCCATTTACATTATCGATCTCTAGCTTTACGTTTCCGTGATACGCTGTAATTCCGCCTGTAATGAGATGAGTGCCACCATTGGAGAGCTGAAGACCATTTGAGTTATTAGGGTCGATATAGACAGACTGAACAGCATAAGACCATGTTTGATCTCCTCTTAAGAAAGTGTCGGTATTGGCTGTGCCTGAAGTGGCGAGTCGTGTAGTTGCAATAGTACCAGAGACAATATTGCTAGCATCGATATTTGCACCAGAAAGGAACGACCAATTATCCGACTCCTTGCAGGAAGTATTAAGAGCCCCAATAATTCTTACATCAAGGGATTTAAAAGTTGTTGTACTGGTACCTTGGGATGTGAAATTTACCTCAGAGTTTGTTACACCATTGATAGAGTCAAGGGCCGCGGATTTAGATTCATGAAGGGTAAAAGTATTTGTAGTAATACTTCCAATAAAGTAATAATTACCACTAAATAGGCCAGCCGGTAAACCAGTTCCTGTGATTCTTACGGCATCTCCTGTAGTATATCCGTGAGAGGTAAGATAAATGGTATCTTTATCTGTGCTTACTCCATATACCGTAAAGGAATGCGTTCCGGTTGAGGTGGACGAAATTTGAACCTTATTAGAAGGATTTAAGTCATAACTCGTAAATAGTTCTATCGTATTAGTATTTATGACTTTGATATAATAGGAAGTCTGACTTAATAACCCTCCGACAGGGATATTAACTCCAGAACTATAGAAAATCAGGTCCCCATTTGTGAATCCATGATTTGTAATAACAAATTGATCATTTGCTACATCTATAGCGCCTGTGGGTGTTGCTTCTGCGCTAAAATTTGTAACAGAAGAATAGGTATTTGTTAGAGTTTTAGAAGGAGAGTCCGCGTCAGAGATGAAGTCTGGAGCAACAGAATTAGCTACAAACTTTCTTTTCTCTCCAGCAAGATCAATATAAAGTCTTCTTTCGACACCTGTTACAGTAAGTCTAAAGTTAGCTCCTGTGCCTCCAATATCCGCTGAGTTTGCTGATAGAATGTCTCCAACGGCGTAACCAGATCCGCCTCTGGTCATATCTACCAAGGTCACTACTCCATCAGTTACAATGATGGTAGCTTTTGCTCCTGACGGTGTTCCAGCTACAGTTATATTTGTAAGAGTTATATTCTTGTAAGTAACTGTTCCGGTGGACGGGGTATATAAACTTCCACCATTTGTAATCGAAGTATTATTAACAATTCCACTAACTAGACCATTAGTGCCAAAACTTGTATCGATGATACCATCAGCATTAGAAATAACACCGTGGATCTGAGTAATACCAGTGAGATTAATAGTCTCAGCAGGATCAATAACAATATATTGAGATATGTCATCACTCTGGAGCACATAGGTAGTATCGCTGCCACTAACACTCTCAGTAACAAAATCACCAGCCAACACCTCTACTGGGGGCACGTCGAGATAAGCCTCGAGTCTAGAATCTTGCCCTTCGAACTTATAGGTATTAAAAGTTCTAACAGCTGGAATAAGGTCGAGGTTGATCTTACCAGAGGAGTTAAGTTGTACAACCGAACCAGGAATAGAGTTAGTTGATACGGTTTTTCCTTGGAAAGAACCTAGTTTTTGATCTAAGAAACCCCTAATTGCAAACTGAGTGGATAACCTGGAATTAGATGCTCCACCCACCTCATTATCACCAAGACCAACATCGGTGGAAATCTCTTCAATGGTGATATCGGAGATGGTCAGTTTCAGTGAGGAAAGTTCACCAACTGTTACTGTCTGCTTGAAGAAGATATTACCGGTTCTATTCTCAGCGACAATCGAGTCCCCGATCTTAAAGTCCCCGAGTTCATTCGTACCAGAGGAATAGACTCTACCGGGAAGGTTTTGGAATTGTTCATAGGCTGGGATGCTTTTTGCTCCGTTTTGAGGCAGAGCATTATAATCCATTCCAGATCCGGCATATTCCCAAGTATGAGCAGATGAGTTAACAATCGAGGGGCGATGGAGGTGAATGTCCTTACCCTCTAGATTCTCAAAGTTCTGGATTGAATTACCTGGGCTTGTTGAATTAGTCTTAAATAATGAGGTATAGAGATCTTCTCTACGGAAGTTTGTATTAACAGTGGCAGTAACAGGAGTCACAGAGTGGTCCTGTAAGGTCATTCCATTTGTGAATTGTTGGCGGACTTGTTGCCCAGCAACTAAGACCTTATTAACAGAGACAATAAGTTTATTTGTAGATGAATTCCAACTCCAAACAGTACCCGATGACGTAGTAGTTAAAGACGTACCAATTACAATCTCACCTTTATTGAAGGTATAGGATCCAGCGCTAAGGGTAAGTTCTTGGTAGAAGTTATGATACTCAATGACTCCATCTACAAAAAACTCTTCAAGGTTTGTAATTAATTTATGAGTTTGAGTATACGTCCCTGTTTCGAGGTCAACCTCTGAGGATAATTCTTCGTCGTCAAAAAGTTTGAAAGTATTCGGATCAATTACATTTACGTAATAAACAGTTTCATCGAATAATCCGGTAATTTCTGCGCCACCATTAGCGCTATAGATTACTTGTTGACGATTGATATAACCATGGTTGTTATACGTAATAACATTAGTAGCATAATCTACGTCAATATTAGGATCAAATACTTTTTCAATAGGTGTCTGTTTGAATTGTGAAGTTATCTCGGTATTTGTTCCAGTATTATAGAATTTTAGAATATAGTGATTGATTACTTCTCGGCCTGTACCGAGAACTTGCATGGTTTGTTTATTATCTACGATCGAAAGAGCAGAAATATATCCCCTATCGAAGTTAAATGACTCTGCTCTGTATCCTTGTGATCTTAGAGCATAAAGTCCGTGGTTTGTCGCAGAGTTAGTGATAGAGGCATAACCACCACCTTGGCAATATGTACCATTCTTACAGAAGATTTGGAAGCAAGATACCACCTGGGTATAACCATCATTAACAACGCGCCATCCCGTTCCTCCGAAAGAAAGCATTGTAAATGCGTTAGCAACGATAGACTTACCTTGTTCTGGAACTGCTCCAATGGTGGGTCTTTCTGCCTCTTCTGGATTATCTGGGATGTTTGGAGTGACTACCTTTGATCCATCGACAATAACTCCACTACCACCCAAGAATGAAATAATGGAACAGTTTTGGATATAAGGTGATCTTGTGATTGTAGGTTTGGTAGATGGAAGACCAGTGTATCCTGCTCTAGAAACAGAGGTATCAAATGGATCATCAAATGCTACGATGTATCTCCAAGTAAAGTCGGGTACTCCTTCCTCATCTAGAGCGTCTCTAAATGTTAGACCTGTTAGATAAGAACCATTCCTAAGTCTAAGGATATCTGCCTTTGGAATAGCTGGGCGGATAATAACAGATCGTAAACTATCCCCCACAATTGAAACGTCATCTGGAACAATGATAGGATTTTGCTCAGTATAATCACCAGCTTTTACAAAAATACATACCGGTTTTGCTTTATTTGCTGCAAGTTGACAAGCTTTTTTAATAGTTCTAACTGGGAGTAAACTTCCGTCATTGTTATCATTTCCATCAGCAGCAGATACTACGATAGAAGTGCTACCAGCAAAATAACTAGATCCCCAAGTAAGATTGCCATTACCATCAGTGACCACAGTCTGGCCATTAACACCGTAGTTAGATGGAAGGTCATAAGTGATATCACTTGTAAGAGACTGACCTGAGTTGATATAAGTTCTGTAGGAATTATTACCAAGAAGCCCTAAGGAGTCAATTTTTGCATCTCCATCTACCTCTAGTTCTACAGATGGTAGAAGAACTCCTATGCCTAATTTTTCTGCAATATATGCCCCACCTTCTGTAGAAATGGAGGATTGTGTAGTGTTAGAAGTTTGTAATGTGCCAGAAGTTGAAATATTCGCTGTGATTCCACTTCTTGAGTTAGAGACATGTAAATATTGTAGATGATCATCGTCATCTGTACCTGTGAGAAGACCATGGTCTCCTACCCCCTTACCTACAGTGGACCTTAGGTCTATAGCATTAACTAATATAGCATTTGGTGAGTTAGGATAAGTTGAATCACTTCTCCATACTAATTTCCAAATAGGTTTTAGGTCTTTAGTAGGTATATTTGTTAGGTCTAGGTCGTCAAAGTCTGATGCCTCGGCCTCACCTTGAGTTGCGTATTGATTTTGTCCCAGAAGTGAGAGAATAGGATACTCTAAATTAGTAGATACTAGCAGCCAAGTTGACATATAGTACCCACTGGTAAGTGGTTGAGTGGACCATGCTCCGGCGTTATTTACATTATACTGAATAGTAGTACCAGATGTCTTGATGGGATATGTAGTGGCTCCATCCACTGTCCATATACCAGTGGCTCCGCTCTGATACATCACTGGGATCTCAGCAGGGAAACTTAACTTCTGTTCAAAATCACCTAAGACAGGAGTTGCGCTATGAGTTACAGTTACAACAATATCAGCATTATGAATCGTGCCATTGGCAAGACCAACTTGGGCGTGAGAATCTAGCGATCCATCACCCTCAAGAGTATAACCTTGAAGATTAAATCCAGAAGAAACTACTACGCCAAAAGTATCATGGAGATATCTCTGTGTACTCCAGTCCAGAGTAGCATCATGGCGGAGATCTCCGAATAATTCGGCAGTTTCAGTTACAGCATTCCAATATATATAAGCTACTGGAGTATCAATCTTTAGATCGAAGTATGAAGTCCTATGGCTTAAATTCCCAGAGGAATTGAAATATATGTAATAAAGACCAGTAGTGGTGGGTAGAGAAATTGTTAAATTATTAACGATCTGCCTTCTAACACCCCCAGCCCACACATAATAGGAAGTATGTCCGTCTGTTGAGTTTGGAGAAATCGTAAAAGTACGAATTGAGTTCTGAAAAGAAATCTCAGAATGTAGTCTATTCTCAAATCCGTTAGGTTCTCCGGCTGATTGAAGGGCTTGTGAAGTATCAGTTGCAATAGTATTTACTTCATTTATAGCCTGGACGATAGTCGATCTCGAAGAGGTATCTAAACCACTTAATTCTCCAACATCTACTAAAGTACCATTATTTGTAACTACATCTTTTAAAAGAGTACCTGTCCCAGCAGACAGGCCATGACGCACATTAAACCTACGATTTGTAGCCATACGGGTTCACAGCTCCCCCGAGCAATAATAGAAATCTATATATGGCTTTAAACTAAGATTGAGGTACGGACTGTCTTAAGCTCTACATTATCGACAACAAGAGGAAATTTCTGGAATGTAAGGACCACTTCTGAAGATTGAGTATCTATATACGCATCAAATTGACCCAGTCTCTCATCGAGGTATGTACTTACCATACCATATTCAACTACAAAAGCATTGGTTTCATTATGGACAATAAGTATCTCACCTACTTGATAGACCATAGAGTCAGTTCCATCTGCACTAGAGCCAGATACCTGAACAATATACTTCGCAGAACGATACGAGGTAGAAAATTTCTCGACAATAAATGGACTAAAGGAATCAAAGGGGACCTGAGTTGTATCTACAAATGTCTCAATTTTAGAAGAATTTTCTCCGTCAGATGCGAATCTATATCCCCCAAATTCAATATTATCAGCAAGTCCTATTTTCCATGTATCAGTTAAATTATCATAGGTTCTTTGGAACGTAGTTGGTAGTAGGTAATGAGCAATTGCAATATCATTTGTGATTCCTGCCCAAATATAATTCTCAGGTAGAGATGGTAAAGAAACAAAAGAACTGGGGTGGTTGACCATAATCGCCCCATCTGTTGCATCTTCTCTAATTAAAATTCCTATCTGTTGTGATATGTCTCCAATAGACGTATTAGGCTGTGAGAATGTTAGGCCCCCATTCTCCCCAACATAAACAACTCTACCAAGATTACTAGTGTTATTTGGTAATGCACCGGGAAGATTAGAAGTATTAAACCCTCCTACCTCACCAAGAAGGACAACAACACCTCTGGATCCTGGGGATATGTTTTTTAAAGCTACGCCAATAGCCCGCATTTTTGTATTATCTGAAGACTTTGCTTTTGAAACTTTTGCCAATCGATTAGCAAAATCTTGACCAGAATAGTATACAGGGTCCCCAGCTAAAATAGTATCTGAAAGTTCAGCGCTTTTAACATCTATTGAGAGTAATGATGTCTCTATTTGATTTACTTCATTACCCACTCTAGCAAAAACTCTTACATTTCCATTAGTTGGGTTATGGAAAACATCCCAGGTTTTTTCAGCAATCTGACCCGAACCATTAGTATATTCAATAATATCATCAACGCTTTTTATCCCGAAGTTTCCGGCTTGGATTACGTTCCTGTCTCTATCAACAATGATCTCTGGAGAATATGATATATGGATATTTCCTGTTGAATTAACATAATTTCCATTAATAGTTTTTAGACGGAATGTGTTAATAGTTGAATCAGCAATAAAATACTCCCCTTGTGGTACCGGAGAAGGAGTAATTCCATCAATTAATGTTCCAAATACGTATATTTTTTCACCATTAAATAATCCGTGAGTAGAATACTCAAATACCGTTTGAGAAGTTCCTACTACGCTATCAGTAGTAAAAATATATCCTTGATGTGGCTTAAAAACTAAATTATTACTAATCGTCTCTACTTCTTCAGATGTAATTAGAAACGATTTTCCATTTAACTCTACTCCATTGGCAAACTCGTTATCCTCGTTGATGATAAGTTTATCACCATCAGCAGTGGAAAATCCAGCTAAAGCAGTTTTATTGTTAATCTTAAGACGAATCTCATCAGTGTGGATAAAATCATCCCCATCTTCCCCATCTACAAACTGATCAAGATTAAGATCGGTACGTGCATAAATTCTAGAAGCCTCGATCCATTGAGAAGAACTAGAATTCCATACCTTTAATATATAAAAATCTTCACCACCACTAGTATCTACCCAACATTCTCCATTAGAAAGTTCAGTGGGGTATCCTTGAGCAGCAGCATAGGTATTTGGAGGAGTAGGACCGACATGAATCGGACCAATCTTTCTGATTTTTCTTGTGCCATCACCTGCTAGATCTTTAAAATATAGACCAGGTTCATCTGCATTGTAATTAATGGCTAACTCGCCATCATCGATATCAATTAATTCTGGACGTTTTGAAATTACCGGTGAACGACGGTGATAAATTCTGTCTCTAAGATCTGCCATAATTAGTATACTAATGCATCGATGATGTAGTTCTTATCATCTCCTTGGACTACATTATCAATAACTTCCGTAATATAGTCTTCCATAAAGCCTTTATTTACTGCATCCAAAACATGAATTGGATCAGCTACACCCGCGATTCTCCTTTCGCTCACGTCAAGAGCAGGGCGCCAAGACTCAATATTTTGTCCTAAGAATAGATTACCATAGAACTCAATCTGCCCAGAGGTTCTAATCCGACCAATCGAGTTGGATTCGTTATCTATCCACTGTTGAACTACATCTACATCAGGAGATGAAGATGCAATAAGGGTTAAAGGAATAGCTTCATTTGCTAAAGGATTTATTGTATTTTGAAGTAAAGATGTCGGTGCTTTAGTAATAAAGTCATCTGGGTCTGTAGTTACTTCGGCAATAAGTTCATCTATTTCATATTTGGTATATAATACAGACTTTCCATAATAATTAGTTTGGATATCACCTAATAGAGTCTGAGATAGTGAAAGAAGTTGCTGAGATAACTCCGCATCGGTAACCATTCCCGCCGTAGAAGAGTTAATTTGCCCTTCGAGAGTTTGAATAAGTGAATCTACTGTATCTTTATCATACACGCTACCTATATTAGCCTTAGTTTTAAGAACCTTATTAATCTCTACTTTTGTATAAAAATCACGAAGATCTATATTTTCAGTAGTTGATTGGGGTTTTGAATAGATATTTGGTTGAGTAGAGAATGTCTGTGTAGATTGAGTTACATCGGGAGACGTAGGAAGTACTTTTTGAACTCCCCCTGTCCCACAGTTACCACCTCCGCCGAATACATTTGCCATTATGTCTTATTCCTCCGTTGGTTGATCTAAAGCGTCAATTTGTTCTTGTGTTAAAACTGCCGGAGCAGGACGGATTTCAGCCCTTGTATTAAGATCCGGTATTATCGGTTTTAATTTATAGGGTACCGGGACCTCAACATAATGCCCAAGTGACCCAATCTGAACTACATCGTAACCAAGAGCCGGTTCTTTACGTCTTTGATACTCAAGACATCTATTTGCTTTAGTATTTACGCAATAGATTTTTTGCCAATATGGCCCTGGTTTGAAGTTAGCATATTCAGCATATATTGCTTCAGTGGCCGGCATATCTTGAATGGCGATCCAAATACATACTGTGTCACCACATTCTGCTTCTATTCTAACAGTATCCCCTCGCTTATAGAAAAATTCCCTTCTAACCCGGGCATTTTTCCATACATCTGAACTGGAATCTTTCATGCATTTCTCAAAATCTCCCAAAGTTCCACCTTGAGACTGACAATTTTGTAATGCCAATTCATATGTTCCCTCAGACCATGTGCTATCTATCTCCTCCCACTCATCATAGAAATATTCCAAGGCGTATTCGGCGTATCTCTCACGGAGTTCTTCTGGAGTTGGTAGGCCAACTGGGATTGTTGTTTTTATACTACAAATTTTATCCCACTTAGAATAGTCAAATGGCCCAGAGATCGAGAGTATATTTTGATTTGCTTCATATAATCCTAACTCATACCCATCATCTTCTATGAGCAGGACTTTTGCGCCTTCAGTATATGCAGTAATTCTTCTATATGTACTTACAGCCCATTTATCGTCTGTAAGTTCAAAAAATAAATCTGGAGTAAGGGAAGAGATTTCCCAAGGAAACTCGATCTCCCCCCAAGTTTTATATAGTCCCTTTTGTGTAGAATATATCTGATATTCTTCAAAAAGTTCTTGAATAGTTTTCCCGCAAGTATTTAAATCTGTACGGGCACAAGATTTATCGACAACGCTCCCTTCCACCCCACCACCGGGTATCCCTTCAACCGCGTTAATCTGCTCTTGAGAGGGTTGCTCAAAACACCCTCTAAAATAGAGGTTGGAGAGAGACATACTTCAACCTCCTCTAGTAAGAATCAGTTGTAGGTAAATGTGTCCATCACGAACGTAAGTTCGATGGTGGCTGGGTTGGATGAAGTACGATCAGCAGCGCCGAAGTTGAGGCTTGTCATCTGGGCATCAGGAATTGTGATTGTACGTTGGCCGAGAGGCTGAGGATCTTCACCACAGGTTACTGGAGTGATGGTGAGGGTTACAAACTCACAACCATAGGCCTTCCAAAAGTCAACGATATCAGCGTGCTTCTCAGGATCAAATGGAACTGAGAGGGTTACTTCTGAGAGGGTACGGGGGCCACGGAGATTGAAGATACGACCTCTGACTCCATCTGCATATTGAGATGTTCCGGCAGTGTCTCTAATGCCACTAAAGTTTGTGAAATAATGGGCAAAGGGAGAAGCCTGAATCCAAAATTGTGATTGTGCTACGGGCTTATAATTTAGCATGGTGGGATAACTAAACGTTATATCTAATGTATATTTAAACTAAGCCATACTACATAAAATATGGTGCAAAATACTTCCAATACCCAGCCTTCTGGCAATCCACCACTACACATTCTTTATATACCACTTTACGATCTAGTCTGTAAATCTTAGAATATAGATCAATAAGTTTTTCAACATCACATTCAGACACCATATCGACTCTAATCTGACCTTCAATAGGCCCAAGTTCCATCTCAAATGAACTACTCATTATCGAGTCTTCTACAGAGATATAAGGAGCCTTTTTGATCTCTTCGATAAGTCTTCGTGCGGCATGAGCAATTTCACCTGGCGAGGTATACTCATCAATATGATACCTAGAGTTAGATGCGTCTGCCTCTGAGTCACCCGTAGAAATAATTCTCTGGAACCCAACATCATCAAGACCACCATCAAATTTAGCGGCAATGATCTTAGCAACCTTATCTTTCTGACTCTCATCTTCAAGATCGCCTTCCTCATCGAATTCAGAGAAATCAAATAACTCAAGATGGGCATTAGGATCGGCTCCGAAGGCTCCCATAGAACCATTTTTCACATCTTCTGGATTCTTGTCCTCAGACATCGGTGCTTGACCACCACCCTCTGGAGGTGCTCCGCCGGGCGGCATTCCACCTGGGGCACCACCCATCATCGGATTCATTTCCATCTTCGCTAAGGAAGGAATCTCAAGTTTATCTCTCATCCAGTCAATATCCTTGACCTCGTATCCTATAGCCTGGAGTTGAGTAAGCATTTGAACAATCTTGACTGGATCTTCACGTTGTTCTAGATCATCAAAGTTTCTACGAAGTCTAGGTACAGGCGCCCCTGGATAATTAAGTTCAACAATCCATCGTATAAGAGTAGCATTGAGCGTCTCATCAAGTTCTTCTGAGAACGCTTTAGCTTTACGCATACGTACCGAGTCGGAGATTTGATCTCGGGCATAAGAACCAACATTTCCTGTCTCTTGGCCAACAGTATTCTCTCCATTAATTACAAAGCTAATCTGCTGATCAACATACTCGATGAGTTTTTCATACACTTCAGAACGGCCTTGACTTTCAAGCCAACTAATATCCATCTCATCAGGAATTACGATGGCTGTCTCTTGGCCAAGACGTTGGAGCGCAGTAAAGAGTGAATTTACCTCGTCTTCTGGGGTGCCAAGGCTAAATTTACCAACTGCTGTGGGTGTTGTATGCTTATCGGCATATTGCAACCAGAAGGACATTAAAGTCCGTCTAAATTCCACAAGGCTATAGAGTTGGCGACCAAGTCCTGTGCCATATGGATCCATGAAGTTACTATAGCACCAGTGCCTATGGATGACCATGGAGCGGAGGGGCAAAGCAATACCCTCTACCGAACTCTCCACTGTGAGAAGACGCGGAGATATAGTTCCATCTTCATTGAGTACAAAGAGGAATCTTCTTGGGTCTCTAATTTTAATTTCAGAAGGAACGATGTAGTTTCCCTGTCTCATCCAGCAGATCTCACCGATACTGATTCCTAGGATCAGTGATTCACACATTCCTCGGATAAAAGTATCAAATGCTGAGTTAGATGTAACTAGCATCTCCTTGCCATAGGCCTGACGAGTATTTGTCCCCATGCGATAAAGCACTTGGCGGACAAATTCTGCTACCTCTTCATCACGGTCAGATGGACTTGCAGGATCTACCTCCCACTTTCTCTGAACGATCTCTCCTGTTAATTTTTCCCACGCAGAGATAATTTGGCTGTCGTTAAACAGCCGCATGTACTTCTCGATTGCTCGAGGCCCGCCACCACCTTCCTCAATAAGGATATCATCACGACGAGGAAGGATCGTGCCACCTGTGATGTATCCATTACCCGCAAAGGCATAAGGATCGGCCTTATACCCCGCAAGGCCGCCCTGACCCACACCAAGACTAAAGTATCTATCATAATACCCGGTCTTTGGTTTTGTTATCGAAGGGCGATCGTCTGCCATTCTATTACCTACTCTAAGGATCTATTATCTTTTTTATCTTTAAACTTAGACTGATCGATATAGACTACATCAAGATCGAGAATAATATCGCGGAGTTCATCAGCAGTGATTTCTCCCTTCTCATATCTTTCAATGGCCTCTTCGGCTCCTTCGACAATTACATTTTGCCCTAGGGTAAGGATATTTACTCCTTTTTCCATTGTTTTTGCTCCTCGCGAGTTTGATTAGTGATATCGTAAAGTTGTTGTTGCCACTTTTCTTCAAAGGTGGCGATATGGAGATGCCATTTTTTAGGCCATTCTCCGATTGAGTAGCGGTGTTCTAACTCCTCAGGGAGTCTAGTAGTGAAAACTTTTCTTAGAGCAGCCACCCCAGCGGCTACAAAGTTCTTACGATTTTTCGTATAGTATTTTTCCAAGATTTCCAAAGGGACATAGGGGAAAACTTTTTCAAATTCAGAGAATAACGGCGAATTTTTAATATCAAGTTTATTCTCTTCGGTAGCTTTTTCCGATACATAGATATAAGCATCGTCGAGTATATGGCCAATTAGAGTGATGTTAAAAGGACATTGTTCATAGTCATTAATCTCTTTCCAAAAGATTTTAAGAGATTCATATGCTGCAACAATACTATGCTTACTGAATTTAGAAAATCGTCCTTCTAGATCTTTTTTGAGAGCATCGATATAGTAAATATCTGGAGCATCAGGCCATTTGTGGGCCCTATGGGCACATCCAGAAGCCCATAAAAATGCCAGAAGAAGCATTTTAATTCGCCCTTCTTTTAGGTCTTTTAATGGAAGGATATTGTTATCTTGGATGTGTGAATACCAGTTCTCAAACAACCTCAGGGAACGTTCATTAGCCCCTTCCCATACCTTTGTTTTAGATATTAGCCCTAGATGTTTTTCATTACATGTTCCATAAGAACTAATAATATTAAATTTTTTATCTTCTTCGGAGAATTCTGGATCGGACTTAAATGCGGTTTGTTTACGTGGAGTTGAGGATGATTGCCTTAACTCCTCAAGTTGTAACTCGTGACTAAATGTGGCTTCTGTTTTCCACTTATCGTACTCAAGAATCCTTTCAAGGATAAGCTCACTTGAGAGCAATGGAGATCCCTGCTCTGTTCTCAATTCCGTGGCAATACTAAGCAGCTGTTGCAGTTCCAAGTTTGCGCAAAGATACGTCGATATACCCAATTATATCACGGTAGGAGGTAGTGTCAACAACTTTCTTAAAAACCTTTGGAGATATACGCCTTAAATCCATTCCTTCGGTCAGAATGTAGTTAATTCGCTCATATACAGACACGCCTGGTTCTTCATACAAGAAGACTATAGGACCTTCATCTCCATCCATTCCTTCAATAACACTCAATGCCTTAAAAAGTTCTGATAGTATTCCACAGTCATATCCGCAAAGTACAATAAAATCAGAAGACTTTATCGATGGGTCAGTAAGTCCTTGACGAGTTTTAAAATCCACCCCATCTTTTTCTGTGAGCATTTGCTCAAGATGCACTGCCATCTTATTCATGTCGGACATCTCATCGACATTTTTACCCTTAAGAAGGAGCACAGAAACTTTTGATTGCATCGGATCTATTTAAGTCTCAAAGCTTTAAACTCAAAGTTTAAAGTTTAGAAAAGTATGTGTAGCAGATGAGTTCTCCTTTCATAGAGTTACTAAAACCGAGAATTCCATTAATCATCTCTCAAGGATTTTCCTTGTATGAGAGAGAATTTGGTGCGTTTAATACAGATAAACAACGAAAGGAGTTATCAGCCCTAATCAACCAACTCCTACCTTTGATTATTGATCGGATTGAGAATGGAGATCCGGTACTACTAGAGCCATTAAAATCTATAATTCTTGAGGGACTATTTGTAGTAGGGATAGGTCAACCTTACCCAGTTGAGTTGTTTGACTCGATTATTTCAGTAGTTGAGTCATATGTAAACGAAGTGCCTGGAGTATACATTGAGTTTTTACGTACCATTAAAGAATATGGCCAACTTATTAAAACTAGTGTATCTGATATAAATTTTTTCTCATCTTCATCTGTATTCGATATTTTACAAACACCTCAAGAATATCAGTACTCAGAGGATCAATTTATTTTCTCACCTAAAGAAATCAATAGAGATAGTAGAAAAATTTATACTTTATTTCCTAAAGAACGATATTGGGAAGTATTTAAAGAACTTTCTGATGCTACTTCATACTCACCCTTAGGATATAATAGGGTAGCTGGAAAAATTGGTAAATCACAATATAGAATTAATATTACTTATAATGATTTGATCATTTATAATGGTTCGTTATATAAGTTAAATTCGAATGTAACTTCTCCTAATCGTGAGATTTTTGAAGAAGAACAATGGACAAAATATACTTCTAAAAGACTTAATTCATTAGCTACTTTTAAAGAAATCTACGACAAAAATATCCAGCAGTATTATGCAGGATTTTTAGATAATGGATTTGATATTAATGCTATCTCGTCAGACTCAAAGATCGTTGAATATTCAGATCCAGTATCAGTAAATGAGGATCTTCTTACTACGACTTTTGGTGGTGAGGGAAAAACTTTATTTAGCACAATCAAACGAATGAAACTTCTCACCGATTATTTTGGTGGGTATGAAGGTTCAGTGCTTGGTGGTGTGGAATATATTACTAAATATTCAGAGTTTCTTCTTGCTTGCGCTTACGGACGTAATAAGAGTAACGCATTTGAAATAATCAATAATCAAACTTCATTTGGAAGATTTGATGTTCTTTTCTTATCAAAAATTACAACAAATAGAATCCCTGGACTTAATTTCTTAAAGGGATTTTTAAAGTTAAAGACTTTTATCCATGGACAACAAATCCCAGAAGGGATTAATATTGCTCAAAAAACAATTACATATAATCCAATATTTGTCCAGTTTAGGAATGGAGTAGCAGATCGTTATACGCCAAAATCTAAAAAAGATAGTTATACTATAAATCCTAGCATAGATCTTCTACTAGCAGGTTTAGAAACTCTATATAACAGATGCCTATACTTAGGTGACTTAACTGGATCTATTTTAAATTCATTAGATTCAAGGGGTCAATTAAGTGGGTATGAAGGTCTGGGTTCTATTGAGCCTCAACTAAAAGAAATTCAAAGAATATTTCCTCCTAGTCCATTTTTAAATGACTTGCCCTCTGGTGTCGGTCCTGGATTTTCTGGAAATATTAGATATCTGATAGACTCGTATGTAAGACTCTCAAATACTTTTATATTTACTCAACTGCCAGGTAAGTCTCTAGAGTTTATCTTAAATGTATCAAATGTTATTAACGAACAAGTAAAAACAATTGTAGATACACTTAAAAAGTTAAGTATTTCCTCCTTTTCTTATATACCGAATATTGGGACAAAATCGTTCCAATCCCAAAATACTGCAATAATCTCATTCTTAAGATCATTAGGTTTTAAGGATTCAGAGATTAATGGCTTATTAAATGCTAATAGTTTCTCCGAACTAATTACATCTTTTTCTCCACTTTCAGATTCTAATGATCTTAAATCTTTCTTTAAGGGATTTGAGTTATCGCAATTAATATATGAGATTGGGGGAGAAGATGGTATTAATGCGTATCTTTCATTCTTATATTCTACATCAGACATAGACGGATTACTGAATATTCTTGCAATTGCACAAAAAGATAAATCAAAAGCAACATATATCCAAATAAATCAATATCCAAAATTAGTTGGATTATTGATCGGATTGACATATGCCGTCGATCCGAATCAACTTATTAAGTTTACAAAGTTACTTGGGCAGAATAACCTCACTCTTCTTGAGTCGATTACATATCTATTTCAATCAGGCCAAGAGAATATTATAAAGTCAAAAGATAATATCGAACTTCTGCAACCAATTATAGACCAAGTAATACAAGGTAATTATTCGGATCCGTTTTTAACCCCAGACTTAAGTTATCCTCAGGCTAATAAAGTAGTTCCTATTGCCTTAAAACAATGGACAAAAGAACTTGGAGATAATCTGGGTAATATTCAGTCGGTAGAGACGATTAGACATCTCTACGATAAATCCATAGGTCTAACAGGTAAAGAATTAGTTTCTATTTTAGGTGCAACGTCCCCAACAACTCCTTTAGGGCAGATGTTGGATGGGTTTAATGGAGGTAATTTTACAAAGTTTATTCAGTACGCTAATATAACTGGGTTAGGAATAAAGTTAGGATTTTACAAAAATTCATCACAACTAAATAATTTTAAGTTGAGTCCAAGTACATCTTCTATAGGTATTCTTTCACTCATAGATGGATTAGAAAGTATTATTGAAGTAACAGATATCATTAATATCATTTTCGAATCTAATCTTGATTACACATATACATCTGAAGGTAATGATAAATTAGAAACGTTATTAAATGCTCAGAATAAAACATATGAGTCGTTGAGTAATGTTGTTTCTCAATTATTATCCTCTTCTGACGAAGAAAATATTATCTCTATCAAGAGTTTTGCTGGAAATGCTCCAATTCTTGAATCTCCAGGTATTGGTAACTCCAGAATACCTAATCGTATCCCAGTAATAAACTCAATAACCCCAGAACAATACCGGGTTTTATTTTCTCAGAATCCTCAAATAAATGTATTATCACAGATCCCCAAAGCAATTACTTCTAATCTAGTTAATAACTTTATTAAATTTGCAGAGGAGAATAAATTAATTAATCTAATTAATCAAACTGATGAATCATCTGCCATCACAAGAAATTTATCTAGGGATATTTCTTGGAAACCTGCAACTTCCTACGAAACTCCTCCAAAAGACTTAATAGTCTCACCCATAGAATACAAGGTCCCAGGTATATATGCAGATGAAGAATTAACTTCCCCTATACAATCTAACGTATTAGGAGTATCATATATCCAAAAACCTTCCAATCAATTTCCCATCCCCGCTGAGTTATTTTCTGCGTTTGATCCAATAGCTTCTTGTCGAAGATTTGGTGGAGAAGACTGCGAAGCATTATATGCAAATTCAGATGAAAGATGTGTTAATCAAATAAATAAGTCTCTATTCCCAGAAGAATATAAAACTGTTCCTGGATTGTCTCCACAAACAATCTCAATAGATCGTCCATTAGGGTCTTTCTTAGAATTTAAGCCATCCAAGGCTTTTGTTTCTACTTCAGAATATAACACTCCACCGGCATATGTTTCATTACTTGGCGCGGATATAGAAGGGTTTGGAAATAGAGGTGAACCTATCTCTTCTAATATTGGTGGATTACCACTGGTATTTAATTCTGGAGGAGGAGAAGTTAGTGAGTATAATAATACAGAGTTTGGAATTATTGAAGGTATAAAAGCAAAACTTGAAAAGAACGCAGAATTTAACTGCGCTACATTCGATTCACCATTTGAATATCAAATTTGTATGAATATTATTAAATGTAAGAAGTTTTCTATACCATTTGAAGGTAATTATTTTCTAGGTTTTTGTCCTAAGACCTTAGCTGGAGGCAGACTGAAATGAAAAAATTTCATTCATTTTTTAAAGTTTCTTCAAAGGACATAAAAACATTATCGTTCGGACTTAAATCACCTGAGAACTTTAATTATTTTGAGATGCCAGATCCTTCTGGTTCTTATGTAAATAATTCAGCAAAACTTTACAAGCAAATGAACGATTCTTTTTTGCTTGAGGTTAATATAGATGACAGATATGATGGTCCGCTAAAAGAACTCAAATTAACAAACCAAGATATTTTAACTTGGGAAGATCATTGGATAGATACAAAAACAAATACCATCATAGACCCTAAAATTGAAAAAATCAATCTCCAAAAGAATACATTAGTCCACGCAAATTTTAATTTAACGCGGAATAGGTTGAAGTATATAAACCTTGAAGGTAATAGAAACATGAGAGGAGTATTTATTACAGATGCTCCAAATCTAGAAGTTTTAAATATTTCAAATTGTCAAGCCCTTGATGTTATTAATCTTGGTAATAATAAAGGAATAAAGGCATTAATTGCTAAAAATTGTAATTTATCTTCAACTTTACAGGAAAGACTTCTCAGAGATTTTCGCCCAGTGCAAACATCTTCATCGAATAGACAATTTTCGATGTTTAGAAAAACCTATGAGACAGTTTTGGATCTTAGAGGAACTGAGATAGACTGGGGGAATAGACGTATTGCCTCTAAGATCAGAATGTTGCTATGTAACAATTGGCTTGTTTTGTGGGACAATCCGCCTCCGGTGTCAATAATCCCTCCCCAGATGTACGCATTTTTTACCACTAATCTTGAAGAATCTCTGATTAAAGAATATTATGGCTGACTTACGTTTTCGTTTTATCGAAGATTATGCCGGAGGGTTATTAAATATCTCCAGGCAGGAAATCTCAACAACTGGAGAAGTTCTTTCCCAAGATGGATTAACTACTGAGGGAACGATCTTTGTCGAAGATGGTAGTGGGGTTAAAACTGGACTAAAGCTTGGTGTAAGCCTGGCAGAATCTGTTGATCCTACAACTGAAATGGGACTTGTTAATGTTCGTTTTGCGGACAGAACATACGCTAAAGTCCGCGATTTAAGAATTTTTACAACTGCAATTGCCTCTGCTCAATCAGCTCTTTCAGAGGCAACTTCTACGTCAATATCAAATCTTGAGACGGCATTCCAACTTCTAGAGGATGATATTAACACCCTAGAGGAGAATTTGCAAAGTAACATTAGTAATGAAAGGGAAAAAATTCAAGAGCTTACAATCAATCAGAATGATTTAACAAGTAGAATTAATACCCATGATGTAGATATTCAGACTCTTGCGTCTAGAGTATTAGCGTTAGAAACAGTGACTCCAGAGTCACAAACTGAAGCAATCGACGTTTTAGAGATTGAGCAAAACTCTTTATATTATTCAGGTACTATTAGTATATCTGGTGGTATTGTTACTGGAAGTGGCACAGATTTTACCGGAGAGTTAAATCTCGGTGATATATTTATTGCAGAAGATGCTAATGGATTTGATGTAGAGTTTCAAATTACTGCTTTTGATACTGCTACTCCAGATACAAAATTAGCTGTTATTCCAACAAATAAAACTGTAAATGCCGGATCTTCTTACAAACGAGATATAAATAGACTGATTGCAAAAAAGATCAATGAAGTAATTTTTGCGCTTAAAAAATTAAACGTTTTCGTATAATTCTTCAATAATCTCTTCAATAATCTCAATACTGAGTCGGATCGAGTATAAAGGTCCGACTTTTTTTAATATAAAAAATACTACACCAACCGATTTATCTTCGTCAGTAGGAAACATCTCATCATAAACAGAGATATATTTATCCATTCCTCCAACCATCTCATAGACTGTATCTGGATCAAATATCCACATACAATCCACCCTATCAGCTGTGGCAACATAAAGAGCAAAAGGCGTCCTATGAATTAGGACATGTTCTAAGCACTCTAAGGTTTCATTAAGGTTTTCTGTATTAAGCAGAGAGTTTTTAAGTGCTTGTTTTTCTTCATCTGTATTGAAATTCATGGGACCTCCTGAGTCTCTACACCAAGTGCGTTTAAAACTTCGATCCCTTCTGTGATTCTATACTTATGTTTAAAATATACCTTTTTAATTCCGCTCTGCGCAAGAAGCTTTGAGCATTCAGAACACGGTGAATGGGTGCAAAACAATTCGGCTCCTTCAATAGACTCTGTTGATTTTGCCATCTTAACAAGGACATTTTGCTCTGCATGTAGAACAAATGGAGATGTTACTCCATTCTCATCTTCGCAGCAATTAGTCCTATATCCACTAGGTGTTCCATTCCACCCATGAGCCAAAATCGATCCGTTTTTAACAATTATAGCACCTACTTTAAGCCTATTACATTTAGAAACCTGAGCAAATCTTTCTGCAATATCCATATAAGCATCGATTAATTCAGGCTTCATAAAATTGTTATCTCTGATACAATTATATCAGAGTTTGAAGGATCTATTTCCGGTAATCCCGAGTTTCTTAATAATATGTTGATTGAAACGTTTGAATAACCTCTTATCCTCCTCGCCTATAAAAACTTTACCAGTAGGGGCAGGTGGTTGGGAGACGTTTGGAAGCGCGTCAAGTTTTTCTAAAGTTTTTTCAATCATTTTATCTATTTCAATCACCTTTTTAATATTTTCTTCTACTTCTTCAATTGTTGGAAGAGTTCTTTCTTCAGAAAACAACTCAATATTATTCTCAGGTTCTTCTGCTTTTTGATTTTTTACTTTACGTCTATATGTCATTAGTATCTTCTCCTGCGACATGAGTTGCATCCACCAGTCATTCCACCGACATTATAACCAGGAGGATAGGAGGCGCCGGGAATATCAGTAGTAGTAGTATTTTCTTCTCTTAATCCAGTTGCCAAAGGTGATTCTGCAGAGGAGGGTTTATTAGCCCAATTTTGCCATCCCCACATATCCTCTGGAGCTAAGACATGCGGAGATTGGGGAGTGTTTTTTGCCATATTGGCCCGTGTAATCTGCCTAGGACCAGAATTAACTCTATTAGAGGATCTTAAATACTCTTCTTGGGAGAGTTGTTGACGAACTAAAGAATTTATCTGAGTATCTGTAGATCTATAATCGGAATTTTGACGGAGTCGTTGCCAAGACTCATATGGATTATTATTTACCGCCATACCGATTTTTCTCTCTATTTTAAATTTAAACAAAGGGGTTTAAAGAATTGGACATTATATAAACACTATGGCAATAAGCAAAATGTCAAGAGTCTCTCATGATGAAGAGGTGGGATTTGAAGACGACGCATTTGACTTTGGCGAACCTGAAGTAATTCCGGTAGAAATTGCCTCCGGTAAGTTTCTTTGTTTAAAAGAACCCTCTGCTGATGATCTTATTGAGATCTCACGTATCTCTGAAGATAAAAAAATCTCTGAGGTAGAAGCTACGTTGCAAACTATCTGTATTCTTCATTCACCATCTCCTGGTCAAAAAAGACTTACATTGAAAGACGCAAAAAGACTTCGTGCAAGACAACTTAAAATGCTTGGAGCGGCCATTAATCAACTCCTAGGACTTGGAGGAGATGAAGAAACGTCATGAATTTGAAGTAGTTCGTAATCATGATTACACAATTACAGTAAAAGATTCCAAAGGAAGGAAAATACTTTTTAGAGATATAACTGGGCAAGATCTGGAATATTTAGATCTCATTCTAGATAATGAAGGGCAGGAAATAAATGAAGAACAAAAAAGAGTATCATTTGATGATATTCAAAATATCCTCACTCTATTGAGCATAGATAGGATAAATTTTGGACTTTTTACTCAGAGAATAATCATCGGGATATTTAATTGCGTAAAGGAGCACATCTTATGCAACTATATCCCTAAATATTCCTGGTTAAAAGCCTGTTATGGTATACAAAATGGATCATTTGTTAATGTGCTAGAAATGGAGAAAGTTCCAATGACAAAATTTATTGCCATGACACAGATCCATAAGGACGCAATGGATTCTATTAAAAATGACTGATTCAGATAAGCTAAAATTAATTATCATTTTATGCTCTATCTGTATCGAGCAGGATCAAACTGAATTAAAGTCTTTTGTAAAAGTATGCGCAAGATACGTAGACACAAATGATTTTAATAAAATTTTACGTAAATCAATGAAACTTCTCGAGTATAAGAGATGTGGCCATAGCTCATGTCCAGACTGGTTGATGAATGAGCTTTTTCTCCTATACAAGAAAGATATTATCGTATAAACAAGTTATAATTCGCTGTTTGTTTAAGGATAATAGTGAAAGATATAGTGTCTTCAAATCTCTATGGCCAATCCAATCAGAATCAATGCCGCGACATTGAATAGGCCGGGGGTCTTTGTTGCTCAGGCAACAACTGGCTCTCTTCCGCAGCCCATTGCAACTCATGCAGTGGGATATATCTTTGGTACTACACCCACCGAAGATTATTATGGAGAAGACGCTATTAATGCCTATTCTGCTCTTGAGCCCTACGCCCCTACTCAAATCGGTTCAGTTGCCGATTATCTTGAGAAGGTTGGTGGAAGTGTTCCTGTAGGGAACAAAGGTGCTCTTGCATCATACGATGCTGTTAGAGCTTTCTTTGATAATGTAGGTGTTAATGGTATCCTCTATTTTACTAGAGTAACTCCAACTCCTGAAACCGTTGTAGACATCGCCGCTTCAGGTGCTGGCGCTGGATATAACGCTTTTGCAATTAAGATTAATGGTAGGTATTTCGGAACCCCGATCGGAGTTAACGATAATGAGGGTGATGAAATTCGTGTAATCACAACAACTGCTCTTGATGCAGTAGATAACGCTCGTGATCTATACCTTTTCCTCGCTGGGAACGGTGATGGTTTCGCTGATTATTATCGCATTGAGCAGAATGCCACCGAGGCAACTCAGGGTAAATTTAGAATTCTTTCTAAAGATACCAGAAGTCTTCCTCAGATTGATAAGTTTGTAGCTTATCAATTTAGCGATACTACTTACGCTTCTCCTTTAAATCTTAATACGCAGTCTGTTGTTAAATTTTATACTTCGGTAAAAGAGATTAACTTCCGTTGTGTATCTAGAGACCAAGCTACAGGGGAGGGTGTACTCTTTGTATCTGGAAGTCAACTTAGTTCTTTCCTTCTTGAAAGTTCTACAGAATATAATGCCGGAACTACGGCTTTTGACTCGGTTAATGACACTGTAACATTAGACAGTTCAACTGGACTTGCCAATGGTGATAAGGTTGTTCTTGAAACAACAAATGCAGGAACATTAAATCTTACACTTAATTCAGTATATTACGTAGTTAATAAGTCTGGAAATGCGATTCAACTCGCAACATCTTCTGGAGGCACATTTGTACAGATTACAGGTGCTCCTGGAACTGCTGTAACGGTTAGAAAACTCGCTTATGACCCCGCGACTGATCAGTCTGCTATCGTTAAGGCTTTCTTAATCGATCAGAACGTGTACGCAGATGCTGCTTCTATCCCTGATAATAAGATCGTTGCTGTTTCTAAGGATCTTTCCACCGGAAACACAGTTCCTACATCTTGGGCTGATGCAAGTGCTGCTTACTGGTCCTACGACCTCGGCACTACGACTTTTGCCAAGATTCAAAGTGGTGGACAAGATGCAGTTCCAAGTGGCGAAGTTACAACTCTTGGTGGCATAACCACTCGCAATGGATATCTTCCCGACTCAGTTCAGGCATTTTATGTCAATGTAGCTGGTGAAGATCGCGTAATCATTGTTAATGGAGCTAAGCCAGATGATCTAGCTAATGCTCTTAGAGACCAACTTCAAGCAATCCTAACCGAGAAAGAACTTGATGGATATTATGAAGTTGAAGCAGTTGCTACTGGAACTAATGTTTCTGGGGACACCTACGTTCCTAACAATGGTCACCAAGTTGCTCTTCTTACAGCCGATGCAGGTGCTCCGTATCTTCGTCCAGAACTTGATGAAATTGCACTCACTGGTTCAATTGCAATTAGTGGTGGTACCGTAACAGGAACCTTAACCTCATTTACAACTGAACTCGCTGAAGGTGATATCTTCACTGCTAATGGAATTAGATTCACTGTTACTGGCGTAACAGATAATGACACAGCCACTGTAACACCCGCAAATGTAACTATTACAGCAGGTGCTTCTTACGCGCTTGATAAATCAGTTCCTAATGGTTTCTATTCGCATGAATATGTACTCAAGGTTAAGGTAACTTCTCGTAATGGCGTAAGTTCTCCGATTAATCCTGGAACAACAAGAGCTGGTCTTCCCGACTCTAATGTTATCAAATTAGTTTCAGTTGATCAGAACCCCGGTTATGAGTCATATAAGTACACTCTAAATGCAAAGGCAAATGATTTTGTCTATGCCATCGAACAGGGTATGGATTCTAGAGTATTAGCTCCTGGTTTCCTCTTGGCTCCTGAGGCTTATACAGTTCTCACATATGAGGCTGGTGGTGATCTTGCAAGCAAAACCGAAGCTCGTCAAGAGCGGGTTAAAGTTACTCAAGCCCTTCTTAAGGCTGCAGAGGGTAAACTCGGTTCTACTGAAGGAATCGTTGGAACACAACATCTCGCTCTGATCGACTGCGGAGCTGATGAGATTTCTCTCACCAATGTCCAAGATGAACTTGATTATCTCAAGGGTATCGCTGGTGCTCCATATGGCCATGGCGCGTTCTATGCCCCATATGTGAAGAATCTTGATGATCGCTATATTGCTCCTTCAAGTTATGTAGCAGGTATTGCCTGTTCGAGATATGTCAATGAAGGTTTCCAGCAACCTCCCGCCGGCGCTCGTTATCCACTACGTGGTGCAGCTGGACTGAAATTTGAAATTTCTGCTCAGCAACAAGAAGTTACTTATGCCTTAGGTCTGAACCCAATTCGTTCACTTCCTAACCGCGGTATCGTAACTTGGGGAGCTAGAACTCTTTCCCCCAATCCTCTGTTTAAATTTGTTAATACTCGTGCTATTCTCAATGTTCTCATTGATGTCCTAGGACGTAGTTTTGACGACATCCTATTTGAGCAGATTGATTCAGCGGGCACAGTATACGCGAGAGTTAAGTCTATTGCCTCACAGGTATGTGGACAATTCTTCCGTCAAGGCGCGTTATTTGGCTCGAGACCAGAACAGGCCTATCTTGTGGTTTGTTCTTCAGCTAATAATACTAACGAAGACCTTGAAAGAGGATCTGTACGACTCGATGTCTATGTGGCCACAAGCCCAACTCTAGAACGTCTACTCGTTACTATCGTAAGAACCCCCGCGGGACAAGTGGCTCAACTGAGCGACTCATTCTCCAGAAATGAAGAAAGATTTAATTATCTTCTCAATACTGCATCAGTATTCTGATAAATGAAAGAACACGTACTTAACTCTAAAGAGCCTCTTTCATCTCAACAACCCCGAAAGGTTGTATTTATTGAGATGTTTAGGGCTGGTCCTCAGATCTCCTCAACTGGCCAGAAAATGGTCTTTACTGAGGATGATCTCGAGCAGGTTGTAAATACATACAATCCAGAACAGCATGAAGCTCCGTTGATTATTGGCCATGACCAAGATGACGGAACTCCCGCTCTTGGTTGGGTACGTAAAGTCTGGAGAAAAGGCAAAGAGCTTTGGGGTAAGGTCGAACTTACCCCCAAGGCCGAAAAGCTAATACGAGATGGAGTTTTTAAAAAAGTAAGTAGTTCATTTTACTTACCAGAAGCGGAAACAAATCCCACACCTGGGAACTTAGCCCTTAGGCATCTTGGATTGGTTTCAATCCCAGCGGTTAAAGGGCTAACCGCTTTTTCCGAAATTTCCGATTCGGAAACTATCACATTCACCCCCTCCGAAGGGGAGTCTTCTATTTCGTTTAAAGAAAACTTAGGAAAAAATCAAACTATGGCCAGGAAAAGAACCAAAACAGAAACTCCTACTTCGGTGATCGAACACTCCGAAGGGGGAATGACTGTTAATATTAACATTGGTGGCGGAGGTACATCTGGCGCTAATGTATACGATGATAACGGAAATAAGATCTCTGAAACCGGCGCGCCTGCTGAATATGACATGGACTATGGCATGGATGCAGAGATGCCCACCGAAGATCCCATGATGAGTATGGCTGATGAGCCCCCTACTGACGATGCTGATAGCACCGATGCTGACGGGGACGGAACTCCAGATGCCATGGATTCTGATGATGATGGCGACGGAACTCCAGATGCCATGGATTCAGATACCGATACCCAAGGTGGAGATATGCCTCCGGCTGGTGCTGATACACCGGCTGAGCCTGCTGAAGAAGGTGGAGATGAGGGTCCTGAAATGGAAACCGACGACGTGTCGGGAGATATGGAAGGAGATGATCAAAAGATCGCTCAACTCGCCTCAGAATACGAAATTGATGAGCTAATCAAGGCTCTAGCTCTTAAAACTGATGCTGCTTCCATGATGGAAGGTGATGGAATGTCTTATGGCGAAATGCCCGAAGGACTTAAAAAGGCTATTGAAGCTAAAAAGGAAGGAAATGAAGGGGGAGATGAAGATGAAGAGAAAGAAACCGAGGATATGGGTGAAACGGTTAAGGAAGGTGAAAAGCCATCTGAAGCTGAGCATCCCACTTCCAAAGAAGTAAAGGGTGCTGAAGAACCTAAGGGAGAGCAAACTTACGCCGAAGAGGAAGCAGAGGAAGAAACTGAAGTTTCTGATAATGGTGAAGGATGCAAGAGCTATGAAGAGGACGAGGATGAAGAAGAGAAAAAGAAAATGAGCGATATGGCAGAAGAGACCTCACCAGAAGAGGCTACAGGAACTCTGGATCATAGCGAAAAAGCTATGGGAGTTCAGAGCAATCTACAAGCTCGGGTAGCCGAATTGGAAGAAGAACTTGCCAGACAGAAGAAGTTGATGAGAGAGAAGGAAATCTCTGATTTCTGCGAAACTCTCTATGGGGATGGCAAGCTTACTCAGCAAATCGTTCCTAAAACTGATCTAGTACGTTTCATGGAAACTCTTAATAATAAGAATTCCGTGAACTTCTCGGAGTCAGGTAAGACTTCACAATTTGATTTCTTTAAAAATGTTCTTGAGAATCTACCCTCAATGGTAAGTTTTGAAGAATTCGCAACCCAGGCTTCTGCTCCAGCAGCTAAGAAGTCAATCACACCTTCAGCTGATGGTTATATCTACGACCCCTCAACCGCTGATCTCCACGTGCAAGCGTTGGAGTATGCCGAGAGTAAAGGCGTTGAATACACCGTAGCTCTGAAGGCAATTATCTCAGATAACTCATAAGGAGTAAACTAAAATGGCAACTGACCCACGTTATATGTCTTTTGACCACCAGTACGTTGAAACTGTGCAGACAACAGCCGCTGTTGAAGCTCACAGATTCGTAAAGCGTAATGGTGCTTATCCCGCTGCCGGCGCTTATGCTGCTGGTGTTAGCGTTTATGCTGCCCCTGGCCAAGGTGAACTCACCGCTAAGGGCTATCAGGTTGATGACGGATCCACCCTCGTTTACGAAGGTCAACTCAATCCTTCCACAACCCCTTTCAAAACTAGCGTATTCCCTTACCAAGGCCTTCTTTCAATCGTTACCTCCGGTATCGTAATTGTTGAAGTCGATGCCGCTTCTGCCGCTTTTGGTGTAGATGACGCTGTGTATGCTACTGCTACTGGAACCGCTTCTAAGACCGCCGGTGCTGGCGTTGTTCTTGGTCGTGCTCTTGACACATCTGTGAATGCTACTGCAGGTCAGTACATTCGTGTCAAGCTCGGTAACGAAGCTGGCGCTTGATAGATACTTAAAGGAGAGTAATTAACTATGATGAATCTAGATCAGGTCCGCGTAATTGACCCAATTCTTACGCAACTCGCCCAAGGCTACAAAAATGCTGAAGGTGTAGCTACATTTTTCGCTCCCTCGGTATCTATGAATACCAGAGCTGGACGCACACTCGTTTTTGGTAAGGAGGCTTTTGCGGCTCAGTCGTTCCTCCGCGCTCCTGGAACTAACATCCAGAAGATCCAGAACGAATTCGGAACCCGTTCGTTCGCTCTCCGTCAGGAAGCGATCAGCTGGGAAATCGCCGAAGAAGTCGCTGCTGAAGCCAAGAACGGCGCTGCTCAAATTGACCTTCGTCAGTTTGCTGCTAAGGACGCTGCCAACCGCCTCATGCAGTCTTGGGAAGTTCAGGTTGCTACTATTGTAACCGATTCTACCCAGTATGAGACTGGTAATGTTCTTGATCTTTCTACCTATAATGGTGGTGCTGATCAGTTCAATAGCCCAACTGCTGACGTTGAGGTCCTCATGGACGACGCCAAAGAGCAAGTTCGCTCTCAGATCGGTGTCTATCCTAACAAGATGGTTATCTCACCTGACGCCTTTAACGCCCTCAAGCGTAACAAGCGTATTCGTGACTTCATGCAGCGCGGTGTTCTCGTTGATGAGAAGACCCTCGCTCAGATCTTTGGTCTTGACGAGATCCGCGTAGCACGTCGTCTTAAGCTTGCTGCTGATGGTACTCTTGAGAATATCTACAACAACGTTGCTGTTCTCTTCTACCATCCTTCAGGAGCTACCGATGGCTTCATGCCTGCTCTTGATGCCAACTATGGCAACCCTGCTTTCGCCTATACCTATACCCTCAGTGGCTATCCTATCGCCACTCCTGAGCGCTTCAACATCGAGCGCAGAGTATTCACCGGCGACATCCTTGTTGAGCGTAGCTTCGAGCTCGTTGGCATGGGTGAAAATGGCAAGTGTGGTTCTGGTTTCATCTTCAACAATCCTGTTGCCTGAGCCTAATCACTATAATCTCTTTGAGGCCTTCGGGCCTCTTTTTTTTTATGGTGATAAGAAAAAATCTACCTTAGCTTTGAGTTCGTGAAGTTTTGCGATATTTACTTCATAAATTCTATTGCTTAGTGGATCATTATTATCTCCAAAGAGTGTCTCTAACTGTACCTCAAGATGGACCGTTGAGTTTAAATACTCATCGAGTTTATCGGAGATTTGACGGACAATCTTAGGATCCGAATCATAGATATCTGAAACTGCTTTTTTAAGATAAGATACAGTTCTTCTAATTACGAATGTATCTGTTCTTATATTCCTATTTAAGGCTAATTCTAAGGACTTAAGATAGGCGCTATGTAGACTCATACGCATAATTATACCATAGTTTAAAGTTCTAGTAGGAATAGACTTAAATTATGCCGAATTCTCCTTATCCAGACAAGTTTGGAGTAGCGGATAATTGTAATCCGGCAACTGTGGATTACTTTATTGAGGTTTTTGGATATCAAGAAGCCGTGGAGTTGTCAAATATTGACAATCCAACAGGAAATAATATCAATTTTGATAAGATCCAAATTGCTCTTAATGATGCTGCGACGTTAATTAATAATTATATACTAACGGCCCCACCTCAAGGGAAGATTCTTATTGCTGGGTCTTATCGTCGTACCCAGGCCATCTTGGCTCGATGGTATTTAGATATTCTCCGCCCACGTCAACAAGTAATTGATGCTGCTGAACAAGCTCTTCAGCAACTCGAATTATGGGCGGCTAAAGCCTCTCCATCCACCGGACTTAAATGGCAAGAAGCATATCGCTATTGGGGCGGTGCTTGCTCAATGACTAAGAGTTCCTATAGAAGGGGTAGAAGTTTCACGGAAAATTCCACAAATCGTTGGGTTCAAAGAGAAGGCGGAAATAATCGTTTCTTCCAATTCCCACGTAAAGAAGCCATGTCCTCACCACGGACATATTCAGAAGCTCTTGATGGAAACGCACTTGGCATTGAAACAACAATGCCCGGATCGGCTCTTGATATTAATCAACTAGTAGATGCACTTGAATCCACAAGAGATCTCTCTGCGTTTACAAATACTTCAGATGCTGTTGATCCACAAGACGGAGATACACTTAACGCAATAAATACCACGGAAACTGCCGATGGTACATTTGATAATTACGACGGATTACAAACAGGAGACACGTTCTAATGGCAAATCAGACTTATGGCTATGATCCATTTAACCCCGCTGCTCCTGACGGAGCAGGATTTTACCTTGTGGCAGATGGGTCTGGTGGTGGATGTTATTATGGTTCTCAGTATGGTGTTCTTGGAGGCAGGATCGGCGTATTCCCAGATGGGAGTGAGTATAAGCAAGATGCGGCCTCTCTAAGACAATATGTAATCGAGTTGGAAGCAAATCGTAAGATCCAAGATCTTGCCAATGTGCGGTTTATTCGTAATGTAAAACCTGGAGATGCTTTGCTATATAACTACACAACAGGCTTCTGGGAACTTCAAGATTTTATTAGCGGCGGGGAATTTTAATCCATGCTCTTAGAGATTGAGAATCAACTCCATAAGAGGGTCCATGGGACTCTTGGACAGAGCGCTGTGGTGATTCGTCTTGCTGAGGAGATCGATGAGTCGGGAAGAGTTGCTGAACAGGCAATGATTATTGTCAGTTTTTCATCCAGCTCTACAAATAACCCAAATAAAGGCGCCTATATTCCTACTATTAGGAATAGAAAGCTTACTTATACTATAACTCTCATCCAGAAGCAAACCCAAAGAGAAGGACATAGTTTTTCTCTCCCAATCCTCGATCTTATTGCCGACTCTGTAACTGGATGGGTACCAGAGGTGCCGGGTCTTGAATTCCAAACCGGATTTGAATTAGAGAATGAGAGATTTGTTCAAGTTACTGATGCATCTCAGTTTATTTACGAACAAACTTATTCCGTTGAGGTTCTAGTTGCTGATGGAAGATTTTACTCTCAACCATGTGCTGCATTTGACCCCATCTCTATCGAAGACTTCTTGCCAAAACGTAAATGTCTTTTAGACCCTAATCAGAAGTTTACTGGATTGGCTGTTTGGAGACGGGTCATAAATACAGAATATACAGAGGAGTATATTGTAGAAGATCCTAGATGCCCACGAGGAATATCAGATTCTCTTGAGTTGGAATGTTCTGAGGAATTGGATGGCACAGCTACCTACGAATTTATTCCTAGAATTGCCTATTCAATAGACGATGATGGTACTCGAGTAGTAGATAATACCAAGGTAACGTCGGGTAATCTACAAAAAGTTTGGAAATGTTATAAGGGGAATGTCAATCCTTACCCAGATTGGTTTAAGTTAAAGATAGACTCTGGACTATGGAGAAATGAGGCCGGAACAGTGCCTAACTCAGATCCATTAACCTCCGCGCTCCAAGAAATCCCCTTTGGAATTAATAAAAATTACAATAGTTAAATATGGAAACTTTATTCCTCCAAGCTTTAGAACTCCAAAATAATCTCTTAGGTGCTGCTAGATTAGCACATTGGAATATTGTTGGCACAAATTTTTATCAGTTCCATCTACTCTTTGAAAAGATCTACGAGATGGTACAGGAAAAAGTAGATATTTTGGCCGAACAAGCAAGAGGTGCAAGGATTGAGATCAGAGCATCCATCTTTAACTCCGTGCCTGAACTAACATGGGCCACTGCGTCTGATCTCTGTGATGGACTTCAAAGACTTAATGGAGAATTCAGAGAAGGGCTGGAAAGACTCAGAGAAGAAGCGGAGAGTGGACGCAATTACGGAATAGTAAATATTGTAGAGGATATACTTTCCGATTGTAACACTATTGAGTATTTATTAGGTTCAGTTTTAGAAGAACTTTGATACTTTAAAGCCCCAGGCTCTTGCTCGGGGCTAACTTTGTATTCAGTTGTTAGTTATCTCATCTCCACGAGATGCAGACATTGTGTACTCCTCGTGAGAGTGGACCAAGATCGCCAAAGGACTTAGCCGATAAGTCGATGACCCTTCCGCCGACAAAAGGTCCGCGGTCGGTGATCACTGCTCTCGTGCTTCGGCCATTAGCAGTCACAGTAACAACAGTACCAAAGGGTAGCCATTTGTGAGCTGCCTGGTTTGACCATGTATCAAACCTTCGACCAGATGCAGTAATTCCACCTTGATATCCGTCCCCTAATCCATAATAACTTGCTTCTCCGCATTGTTGTCCTGCTCTTGCAGAAAGAGGGATAAGAGAAAGACTAGCCAGGGCTAGGGTAACTAAAGTTTTTTTCATGAGCTCCGATGTAATGGACACGATATTCCAGGGTCATCTTTGCAATCTGCAATTGTTTATAGATGAATTAGAGATACCATGACAACTACCCATTAAGCATGAGGATAAGTCTCAGAGGCTTGATAAATAGTTGAATTTAACTTTAAACTGAAATCAGATCTTGGAATAGAGAGGACGGTTGTCCTTAAGATTTGATACCAGAGTGTTCAGAGATATAGGCCTGAACCCACCGTTCATAATTATACCACGGGATTTGGGATAACGAGTGGTAGGCTTCCCATTCCGTTTAAGTAATGTGATATTTGGATCAGCAGATCCAACCCATCTTGCTGTTTTGCGTTTCCTCATCATGAGATAGGGTTCCTCGATAAGGAATAAGGCAAAGCCATGCTCTGCCATAAAGTACTCGTTTATTTCTTCAAATTTAGTCATTTTTGGTAAGCGTTATTAAGCCCCCAATATATAAATGCTGTAATGAGGGAAAATATAGTAAAAGTTTTAAATCCAAGATTAATCAGAGGACTTATACGAGTCCATTTTAGAGATGTTTTCATAGCCCTGTAATACTCCACGGATAAAATGTATTCGGCAAGTTGGCCAGTCCTCCCATTCCCCGTCCCATCGAGCAGGATATACGCAGACGTAGTCTGTGATGTCATGAAGAGTTACCTTCCCATGCTTGCCATTTGGTAAAAATTTATACCTAAACAGAGCGGAAATTTTTTTCCCATCATCGACCCAGTTTGGATCCTCACCAAAGTCAAAGGCTTCACGGGTGTCAATAAGCCACAACCTCCCACTAGGATCGAGCCAATAGGTACTCATAGTGCCACCTATGCCCCTCTCCATGTCTTTTGTCTGGCACTCTACCTCGGTAAAGGGTTCTCCAAGGTCATAAGATGATCGGAAGTAATCAAACATCCCCATTAACTTCTGCCTCCTTTAAGCAATTAATTTGGGCCATAATGGCATCGATGAAGTCTTGCTCTGTCCAAGTATTCAAGACTCTTTCAACTGGATCGTTTTCGTCCCATGAGAATGTTAGGGATCCATCACATTCTTCTATGCACTCAATCATGTTACTTGCTCCTTGTGCTGGGTGTAGACATGGTCAAAGAGTTCGTCAAGAATTTCATTACAGTCATGGTATTCAGAACTATTAAGCACGGTTTTTTCGATTTGGTATCGGCGGATGGCGTGGTAAATGAGTTTGTATTGACGTTGAGAAAATTCAGGTTTCATTTTAATCCTCCCAAGGGGCTTTACGATTCAGTATTTCTTTTAACCTCTCTATTTTAACAGGATCTGGGGGAGAGTGGATACGTCGTAACAACTCATCATAAGCCTCTTCAGAGACAGTAATACATTCTGGTGGATAGGAATCTTTACCCCAAAACTCCTCGAACTTATATACGTATTCCATGTGTTCCCATCCTCCATTTAAAGAATGCCAAAACTCTGGGTAGATGTGATAGTCACCGAGGCGGAATCTGTCATGGGAAATCAGACGATACCACCACCAGAATGGGGTATGCTTAATAAATTTATTTGAGATGATCCACTTATTTAGAGAAGTTGGGAGGTTCATTGTTCTAGTCGTATCTTACGCTCTGGAGATCGAGATGGGAGAAACCAATCGTCGTAGGGATAGATGTACATCTGGTACCACCCACAGTTTATTTCTTCGAAAAAAGCGAGGCGGTCAATGTTGTCATTGTAGTTGATGAATCGAAATGAGACACCATTACCCCACGCCCACCATGCCTCCTCAATCCATGCTTTCATCTGAATAATTAACATAGAGATTATCTCCTCCGATATTGAGATGGAAGATTTGGCCATTATTGAGGTATATTCCAAGCCATACAGCCCGGCCTTGTTCCATGGTTTCATAATGTACCATTTTAATATCCTCTAGGATAATCTCATCTGGGTTTTTAATAAATCGACTCATGATAGGTTAAAATGCAAATGAGTTTTCCATGTGCCGATAGTTTTCTTCTGTAGCATATCAGCAATCAGGTTTGGCATAAACCTTGTATACTTATCCAAAAACTCTCGCTCTGTAAGTTCATCACATCCACGCAGATAATAATCATTGTTCACGAAGTTTACAAATTTTGCGAACTCATAATCTCTTTCTCCGTCGAGGTCATAGCGACAGATCTGCAACCAGATAGAACGACCTTCACCAGTAGCACAATAATCAATCACAAAAAACCGATAGAATGGTTTATCCATTATTCTCCTCCTTAAGTTTTCTCACTCGTTCTAAAAACTCATCACTCTGCCGATACAATCCTTCAATCAAATCCTTGATATCATCAATCGCAATCGCATTATACTCCACATTCATATTTTCGCAGATGAGAGCATCAATCATACATTCCAGAGTCATTGCTTGCATATGCTCCGGTGTGATTGGTGTGCCATGAGGCATACCAGAGCACTCATCATTATAAAAGGCATTATACCGCGCCAGCACAGTATCACTTCGTTCTTTGCGTTCCCATTCTTCTTTTTCAATTTCAGCAAGTTGTTTTAGAGCATCACCATTCTCTTTGTAAAGTTTATCAACAGCATCAAGGGCTCTACGCTCTGCCTCGCGTCGCTCTGCCTCTTCAAACATTGCGTCTGGATAGGGTTCTTGGTTCCTCATGAGTTGTTTCAGTCGTTGTTTACCATACTCGGTGAGCTCGTGCTTTTTGGCGCGGAGTTCTTCTACTTCTTTGTCTGTCAAGTTGACCCATGGCATATCCTCATTCATTATAGGACTCTCTTCTCAAGGTATCAACCACGTCCCAGAGATCTTCACAAAAGATTATAAAGCGACCATGCCCTGGTTCTTGATGCTCTCGGAGTTGCCTGATTGTGTACTCTAGGATATCGGCAATGCATTTACGATCAAAGGGGCTATCATCTAGGTCGGAAAAATTATTGTAGTAGATGTCCATAATCCCCTCGGCCATAGGATTGGGGAGTGAGTCGAAGGGGTTGGGGCGGGAGGGATCGTTGCGGTTATAGTCGTAGTAATGCTCAGAATGGGTCATTTGTTCTTCTCGCAATAAAGGAAGTATTTGTATTCTGCTGCCTGATGCGGAGCATACCTTACTATATCACATTCTTTGTATTTGTCAACCACTTCAAATAATGAGGAGTTCAGTGGTTTATCACCGTCTGTGGAAAAACTAATAATCACAAGGCAAATTATACCGAAGATAATAAGGACACCGGCAGTAACACCGACGGCACGGAGAAACTCTTTAAGAGCATACTTATCATCTTCAGTCATTTGATCTCCTTAGCAGTTTTTTGCACGCGATCTTTCCATGCCTCAAGTTTCTCGATCCTGTTATGAAGTTCGGTGATGATGTGAATCAAAGAACGATAATCAATGCTTTCAATATCGTCTCCACCTTCCATATCATTATAATATGTGTATAGGAGTTCTTGTGTAAAGTTTCGTTTAGTAGTCATTAGTAATACTCTTTCCTCACACATTCAATTTCAAGGTCGTCTACTCGGTCTTGTAAATCCATAATAATCTCAACGATTTTCAAAGCATCAAGATTTCCATTATCATCAGTAATCAGTGAGAGATATGATTTGTTTACAATCTCTCTTTGTTCTTCAACTGGTGTATAATACCATTCTTTTCTTTGTTTTTGGGTGTATGTGTCCCAATCTGCTGGATTGTATCTCATCGTAGCATCCCCTTAATTTTACGCAAACAATCATTAAATCCATCTACAAGCAATTCAGTATTTACATTCTGACTTCCTGCTGCTGATTGCTCTTTCGGCAACCAGTCCTCAACCAAATTTACAACATCATTACAAGCATCAAAATCATAACCAAGTTCATCTACCAATCTATTAAAAAGTTTTTGTGCTTGTTGTTGTTTGATTAATTTATCAACTACTTCGTCAGTAATACGATACTGGGGATTATCCTTCTCATCCCACTCTACTTCATCATAATGTTCTGGTTCATCGGGACAATAAGGTTCATCATACTTTCCCTTCTTTACATCATTGAACCACACACCTTCAAGAAGACGATGAGTTTCACCATCAGTAATGCGTTCTAACTTCAAATCTAAGTAGGTCTCATGACTGGTTCTCTTATACCAATAAATCTCATCAAGAAATTCAAAACGATAATAAGATTTTTTGTTATAAGAAACAACCTCACACTTTCCATCAAATAGAAAGTTCATTCTTGGTTTTGGTTCTTCCACTCTCTTATACTTTACGCCCATAATAGTTGCGTATTCTCCTTCAATGAGAACTTTTGAAATGTCGGTTTCAGTCATAGAATGTAAGGTTGCTGTGGGTCTTCTTTCCAAACTTCCTTGTAGATAATCCAAGGCTCTTCTGTATGTGTCATCTGGGCAGTCCAGTGTCGTCCATTCTCATCAACAGCATCCAGATAATGAATGCGTGTCTTTGGGTCAATCACTCGTGTGACGTGTGTGAATTTTGCTCGTTCAATCATTTTACTCCAAGTTGTTTGAGTTCATCATCAGTTAGATTAGCAAGGTCTTTCTTGAGTTGTTGAAGTTTTCGTTCCTTTGCTTTTGCTTTTTCTGCTTTTTCTTTCTCCAGTTGTTTCATTCGTTTCTCATACTCTTTGTCAGTTTCTTCCCGATGCTTGTAAAGATAAGGAACTTCTTGGTCGTGACAATCACCATAATCTCGTTCATATTCAATCACAATACCTTCCCAACCAGCATCCAATTCCCTCTGGAGTGAAGCAATAATACTATCAAGAGAACCTTCAAAATCTCCCCAGTATCGTTGAGTTTCTTTAACTTGAATGCGTTTGATAGTCATTTCCTATCTCCCCATAGTTGCTCAAAATACTTACCAGCTCTACCACAATACATCTCAAAATGTCTGGCATCTTTACAACTTTCACTTTTTTTGTCTCCAGTCACCAAATCACCAGTTATGATTGGATTATAACATCTATCAAATGAGTTATTCCCAAAAAGATGCCCAAACCAACTTTTCTTATAGTGGAGACAATCTTTACACAGTTTGCGTTGTTCAGTCATTTTACTCCAAGCAAATCCTTTTCAAAATCAGTCAAACGAGCAAGAAGTTCTTGTCGTTTTTGTTCTTTGATTTCCTCTAATAGTTTTTCTTCTAACATATTATCAAGAACATCCATCATACAATCAAAACTATAACATCCTTTGTTCCAGTTGCTCTCACCATTTTGAGTGATGACTACTTTTTCATCAAATCCTTCTGAACGGAACATTTCATAGATACGAATTACATAATCACCATCTTTGTCCTCACAAACCTCAACACTCAAATCAAGTTTTTCTGCTTTGGTAAAGAGTTTGAGAAATTCAGTTGCTTTGATAGTCATTTCAGTTCTGGTGTTGTTTGAGGTGAAGTTGGATACATTCCATAACATCATCAAGTGTAGAAGCACTACCATCATAGTAGTAATCCATATTCATTACATCTGTGACTTTGAGTTTGTAATAAAAATCTCCATCGGATGAATACTGATGAATGATGATGTCAGTTTCGTAGTGCATCAGTTCTTAAAAAGTTTGTAGATTGCGTCTGCGAGTGCGAGTGCTTCTTCTTTATCCATAATAATAAAATTAACTCGTTTATCTCCTTCTCCCTTGCGAATTTCCCAATAGGAAACGGTGAAACCTTCACAACCTAAGTCAACATTAAGATCTTCGGCAGTATACCAATAATCTGCGTGGTTTTGGATACGAATTTGAGTTGTGATGTCAATCATCGGGTGTCTGTGTGTATGAGAGTATTATAGACCAAAAGGAGCACCTGTGGGATGCTCCTGGGTCAGTTCTTCAAGTGTCCTTTACCCATAAACAATCAAAACAGATCCTCATCATAAACCTCACAAAACGATTAGGCACTCGTCCTTCTGATGGAACATACATTATTCCATTTCCACCAGGACGATTACCAAATAAGTAGCATTTCCAGTTGGAGTATTTTGGTTGATGGAATTTTACCCCCCAATCAAACACTCCGTCTTCCTTTGCTTGTATAAAAGCATCACGAAGACCTTGATCTACTTCCTCTGGTGTTTGTGGTTTTGGTTGAAAGTCAGTCATTTTTTTTTTCCTAGGGTCTAAAACATCACGGGCACGGTCAGCAATCTGTCTCAAACTAATGCGAGGGTCATTATAAGATGTGGGTGTCCAATTATCACACCAACTATCAAGTTCAATAATAACTCGTTCTAATGCTGATTGAGTTTTAGTCATTTGCTTTCACTCCACTATAAGTATCAAAATAAGGCTTTGGGTCATTAGGTTGAGCAGTATGAACCAACTTTGTAGTATTAGGAGAAACGCAAGGAATAATATTAGGTGTAGTATAAGGAGGAGTATACATTTGATAAGGTGTCTTATTCAAATACTCTTCAAGGATATTACAATCCCAAGCATACTCATCATAATACTTCTTACCATAATCCATAGTATCTTCCCGATTTGGAAATGCTACTACGAATGTGTCTTTATAATAGAGTGAATAAACTTTCATCGGATTCCAGTATCAAAGATTTTCTTGAGTTCGTGATAGACAAGCACCAAATCTCGGTCAGTAGATAAATGACCACAATCCTTTGCTCCTCTCAAAAATTCATAGAGTTCTTTTGCTTGTGTTTCTGTGAGTGTGAGTTTATAGTTCTTTTGAATTTCAATCATTTCACAAAAGCTCCAATAGCAGGAACATCGCCACAAATCTCATTCACTCTTCCTACTGTTTGGTCTTTGAGTGCTTGACGACACTCCAAGTTCTTATTGTATGTTTGTTGGAATAATACTCGTTGTTGTTGATCACCATAGGTAAGAACAGCAGCAGCAGCAACGATTATAAAAATAGGGATAGTCAAAAATACCCAATCAAATCCATCAAATTTCATAGTTTTTGAATCTCCTCACATAATTCTAACACATCAGCACACATAATCACACCAGGGCTTTGTTGGAGTTGGTTTATGACTTCACGGAGAGCATTAGCAAGGTTCCATTCATCAAGGTCATCTGGATATTTTGTGTTTTCCCAAAATGCTTCTTTTACTTTTTGTGCTCTTTCAGTCATAGCAATTCCAACTCATCACAAATTGCATCAATCTCTTTGAGACATTCATCCCATCCAGCATTAAACATCACATCTAGTTCATCAGTAAAATCAATCTTATTGGTTCCTGATAGTTGCTTACGAAGTTGTTGAAGAGTTTCTTGAAGCAACCAAGCAGGATTGTGTGCTTGACTCTCCCAGAAAACTTTTAGGAGTTCTTCTGCTTTTTGTTGGTTAGTCATAATACTGCTGCGATTACTGCTGGTAGAGTGTTTGTGGTTTTGTCTTTTGGTTCTTGCGATTTTTTCTCTTTGTATTCTTCAAGTGCTTTGAGGAAGAGTTCTTCTTCTCGCTGAAGGTCGTCAGGCATAATACATTTTCTCCTCAATAACCACTGATAGGAATATAACCGACACCTTTACAGGTATCACATTTATACAAATAACATTCACCAAAAGAATATTGTGATGGTAGATTGTCCTCGTCAAAGTCAGCAGCAAACTGGGCACTTACATCCTTGAACTGCTCATTACTTTGGTCAAGGTCGTCAGCAAGAACATAATGAAGTGTCCAACTCTCACCCTCACCTTGGCAATCAGGGCACTTACGAAATCCCATCTTACCTGTGATAATCTCACGGAGTTCTTCTGGTTCAAGAGAAATGCCGTAGTCTGTGAAGTCCATCAGGTGTTTGTGTGTATGAGAGTATTATAGGGCATCCACAGGGTCTGTGGTGAGGTCAGTGGACAGTTTGGGAAGTGTCATTATTTGTCGTGAAACCAATTGTAAGCAATCATCCACAATACTCCCCAAACAGTTCCAAACATAAACCACAAAACATACTGTGGAAAGAACAAAGCAATTAACAAAACACCAAACCAAAGTGAAGGAACATAGATTGTTTTTAAAGATTTGATGTATTTGAGTAGTTTAGTCATAGTTATAATCAGTAGGATAAGAGGAGTTCAGGGATACACTTTCTTGGTGACTTTCCCAACCATTCTCATTGCCAATTTCATAGATTGCTAGGGCAAAATCAATAAAATCTTTTGTATTTCCAAAATATTCAGAACAACTACCATCGTCTCTCAATCCACCCTCTTCAAAGTGAAATCTTACAAGTTCAAGAATTTGTTCGTTAGTCATAATACACCTCCAATAACTTTACGCATCGTTGCTTCAAAGATAATGTCCTTTTCCAGTTCGTAGGGTGATGCTACTTGGAGATAGGTTTGATACTGATACTCGTTGAGGTCTTTGGATGGAATGTATCCTTTGTATGAGATGATTTGTTGAATTGCTTTTTTGGTTGGTTCTTCAAAATCTTTTTTGAAGTTAAACATCAGTCATTCTCCAATTCTCCATCAAAGTTGTTTAGATACTGCCAGAACCAAATTCTATTTACTCTCTCTTCACTATTATCACTATTAATGTGTGGAAACATTAGATTTTGCCAAGCACAAAAAGTCCATTCCCACATTCTTTGTCTCAACCAGAACTGTTGAAGTTTATATGGAAGTTTCATTCTTGCCACCCATCAAAGTATTCAGTAAAAAAGTTAAAACTCAAACCAACCTTACCAACTTGAAAATCTACTCCAAATAAAGAATTAGTAAAGAATGAGAATAGGATGTGTAATCCACCATCACTAAAAACTAAACGACTGGGGTTTTCATAATGAACCCATAGTAATGTTTTATTGTTGATGATACCAAACTGCCAAGTGTAGTCGGTATCACCATCATCCCAAACTTTTTTATCGTATTGAAAGAGTTTATTTAAGATAATCACCAGTAGTATAAAGAAGTAAAGAACTAAATGCCACAAGAAAAGAAATCAAATAGTCATCACCAACAATTGAGTTTATCCCAGTAGCAAAAAAGAAAAGTAAAGGAACTTGAAGTAAGTATTTGATTATGAGTTTCATAGCAGCTCCAATTTACATTTACCATTTACATCATACACAACTTTTACTTGATACTCATTGACCATATTTGCTCTCCACATAGCATTTTTGAACTCCTCTGTTTCTTTCTCTGGGTACTTGGCAACAAGTTTGAAGTTTTCATCATACTCATTACAATTCACATCACCAAGATAATGGAGATTTAGAAAACGATTGAGTTGTTGTTTTTGTTCGTGGTTCAGTTGAATTCGTACAAATGTGATGAATTCGTTTGATGCTGGGAGCTCTTCTTCGGTCATTTTGCCTCCAGTTTACCAATAAGAGTTTTAAGTTCAGCAATCGTTTGGCGATTCCACATTTTAGGATCTCTCTTTACAGCAATTGTGTACTCATCTTCTGGGTCATCATACCATAGTTTGTTCTGCCATTCTTCATCAAGAGTAGCATCCAAACACTCAAGATCACCAAGAAGTTCAAAGATTTCATCGGCAATAACTTCTTTATCAATCTTATCAATCACTGATTGTTTGACTTGAAGATGATTTTTGAGAAGAAATTCGTGGAGATGGCGGAGTTCTTCTCTGGTGAATGTGATTTCAATCATTTCAGTTTTTGTAGTTGGTAAATAAGATGTTCGATGTCTTCGGTTTCTACACATTTAACAGAATTACCCCAACCATCAGCATCATACTCAACATTGCAAGCAAAGTTATCCAGCAGATATTGGAGAGTAGCAATACATACCCGAGCACGATCACCTGTTTTGGGTCGTAGAGTGTATTCTTCCGTGACTTTGATTAGTGTCTCTGCATGTGTTTTTTGTGGTAATGATCTAGTCATGGTTTCACAGTTTGAATGAGAATTCGTTCTTTGGTAGTGTCTCGTGCTTTTGCAAGATACTCAATCGCTTCTTGATTTCGTTTGGGCAACTGATCCCATTCTACTTGTTTCTCGATATAAGGTTCTGGAAGAAATTTATCAATCTTATGGCATACTTTGTCCAGAGAGTTAGAAATAAACTCTGCTATCGCTTGTGCAATCGCAACCGGACCAAGTACAATCAACCGAATTGCAACAAAATGTGGAATGTATTTGAGGTAAGGATAGGTTTTGGTTTCGGTCATTTGCTTAAAAGTTGATTGAGATCTTTTACGATGCGTTGTGCTTCTTGTAGTGATTTACATTCTTTTGCGATGTAACTAAAACCACTAGAGAATGTTCGGCGGATCTTGTTACCTTCAGCAGAATAAGATCCATAGCGAGCAGGGAACTGATTGAGGATTGCTCTAATCATTTCAAAAGGTTGTTCAAACGGACGAGAGTTTCAGTGGTCCAGTATTTGTTATCACCATGAGGAGGGTACAACTTGCTATACCACA
>Ga0208221_1000005_pt1 | contig 55310 bp, 112 predicted proteins | sample LakMenEpi26Jun09_FD_150734 | JGI IMG/M metagenome (GOLD analysis project Ga0208221, IMG submission 150734) | Freshwater microbial communities from Lake Mendota, WI - 26JUN2009 deep hole epilimnion (SPAdes) | ecosystem: Environmental > Aquatic > Freshwater > Lake > Epilimnion/Euphotic zone ... | reverse complement strand
CCCAGGAAGGTGCCCCCCGAGAGGGGTGGTATACCCCCCTTCTATTGGGATGTAGAGTTCTATCAAAATTAATGCTTTTTAAAACAATTTCAATTCTTGCTTTTGGTCTGGTGGGTCTGGCACCCCTTTCCGCAAAGGCAGCGAGCGGATGTTCCCTCGCCTCACATTATGGAATCGGTGATGGATATCATGGGCAGACAACTGCCAATGGAGAAAGATACAATGCTTATGGGAAATCGGTAGCACACAAGTGGTTGCCATTTGGTACAAAGTTGAGAGTGACGAATCAACGAAATGGTAAATCAGTGATTGTGCGTGTGAATGATCGTGGTCCTTATGTAGGTGGTAGGGATCTAGATCTATCCTATGGTGCATTTTCTACTATTGCTTCACCAAGTCAAGGTGTTGCTAGTATTTGTTATAGTAGAGTTTGATTATCGGGAGGGTGACCTCCCTTTTTTTGTATAAATATTTTGAAGGACATCAATATACGATTGTATCATGCCAAATACGTTTGACGGTATTATTAATGAACCAACAGTAGATTATCTAGGTAAAGATGGATTTTTCTGGTGGTTTGGTGAAGTTGTAGATAATAAAGATCCATTAAGACTCGGTAGATGTAGAGTCAGGATCATGGGATGGTACACTGGTCTTGATGATAAGTTCAAGGAAAAGATACCAAACGAAGATCTTCCCTGGTCAGTAGTTTTACAACCAACAAATCAACCTGGAGTTGAAGCATCTGGAGAATCTGCAGGACAATTGCAGAATGGTGCTATGGTTATGGGTTTCTTTCTTGATGGTCAAGAAGCTCAGCAACCTGTTATCATGGGTGTTGTTAGAGCAAGAAAGCAACCTGGGGTTGGTATAGGTGAGTATAATTCTATTTTTGGTAATGATAAGTATAGTGCAGAAGCAAATCTATCTCTAAAATCTAGTGCTACTAATAGAGTTGATACTGGAGCATCAGCACCACCAAATTCATTAAATACTCCAGTTAACGAGAAGCAAGTATTTTCTGATGCAAATACATTTGCTCAGGTTCAATTTGGTGGTAGTTCTGCTAACCCTGCAGTTCCTACTATTGCAGCATCTCCAGCAGCCAACGCTGTTGCTGGTAGCGTCAATACGTTTGAGGGAACTTTAACTAGAATGCTGCAGAACATTGCGATCACTGGTGCAAATGTAGTTTCTATTGGTAAAAACAGTTATGTCAGTATCAGTAGTGGATTACCAGTTAACATGTCTGCACTTACTGGTTCTGTAATCAATTTAATATCTGGAGTTTTATCTGAAGCACTTGCTGCTGTTAAAGAATTGTTTTTACAGACAATTTCTGCTGGTCTTAAAGCTTTAAAAATTGCAGGTATCACTGGCATTCCTGGAGTTGTAACCACTGCTATTCAGGCAATTCTTCAGGCAGTTCTGAGAGTTCTTTGTGGATTGGACTCCACTTGGCTCAGCGTAACAATGAATGTTCTGTCTCAAGGTATTGAGGGTTTTGTTCAATCTGTTGTTGGATCTTCGTTTGATCAATTGACATCTCTAATACAAGGTGCTTTTGATGATATTGTTAACCAAGTACTTTGTACAATTAGTGATGCTATTTCTGGTATCAATGGTATTGTTAGTGCAATTTCTTCCGCTGTTGCAGTTTCGAAGACAGTATCTAATGTAATGAAGAGTGGAACGGCATTCTTCCAAAATCTTGAGAAGATTAATATTCAAGATCTCAGTAGTATCACTAGCATTATCAGTCTTCTGTTGGGACTAATACCAACAATGTGTGATCGCACTGCTCCTGGTGGAGATAAGATTACGTCATTTGTACCTTTCCTTGGAACTACTGATTGTAACATCTCAGAATCAAATCCATTAGGATCAATTGCTGCTGGTTGTGGACAAGCAGTAACAACTAATACTACTGTTGCTGCAGTGAAATCTTCTGTTAATGCTGTTCAAGCAATTCTTGAAGATGCAAATGAATACTTGACAACTTCAAGTAATCAATTAAGTGGATATAATATGATTCATGGTGGTACTCCAGGTAGGCAATCCACTATTGAAAGACGTGCTAGTGGTATGTCATGGTGGAGTATTCGTTCTAATAATCAGGAATATCGCAACTGGAAAGAAAAGTATGATGCTGAACAGCAGAATAAGTCTACTGGAGCACAGACCGCACCAAATCCCCAGAAGACTGTTTTTGGTGATGTCATTACCTTCCCTGGTGCAACTAAGGTAGAGACTCAGAAAGATTTCCTACTTGAAAACCTTGGTGAGTTCCAGCAGAATGTTGGAGGTAGTTATAAGTTAAAGATCACTGGAGATCTTGATATTGAAGTTGGTGGAAGATTGGCATTCAAAGTCAATGGTGCTCCATTGCCAGTAACATCAACTGGAGCAAAAGGTAATACTAGTGGAAAGCAATCCAAGAATGTTATCGTTTTTGATAGTGACACTGAGATTGCTGGTAGAGGTAAAGTCTCTATGCAGGGTATGGGATCAACTATCGCATCCAAACCTGGAACTGATGTTAAGATCATGACAGATACGATGAACTTAAATGCTCCATCGTTAAACATCAACTGCACAAATGACCTCAAGTTGGCTGCAGGTAATGCAATCTATGTTGAGACTCCCTCACTAATTAGAAATATCAACTTCCCACCTCTACCTAGAGCAAAGTCTGGTATCTTTACGATCATGCATGGTTCATATGACATGATTATCAATCCTGGATTGGGAGCAGATGCAGTTCCTAGATATACTGTGAACAATACTGCTGGACCAATCTCACTTTTAGTTGGAACTGGTGGTATGTTCTTTACTGTTGCTGCGGGAGGATTAACCGCTACAGTTACCACAGGTGCAATCGCTATGAGTGCTATCGGCGGTGCTCTATCATTGAATGCTGGACAAGCCATGACGATGACCGCTGCAACAATCATGACACTAACCGCAACGACCATTAAACTGAATTGACAAACCGCCTGGACCTGTGCTAGGATGTCGTGAGACCCCCGAGCACCCCTGATGAATATCCGTCCCGATGCCACGCTAGACCATGTGGTAATTGATTTCACCAAACGTACTGTAGAAATGCATGGTACTGATGGTGAGTTTCAGACAGTCGCATGTGAATGGAATGAGGAGGGTTTACAAGAGTTTGAAAATATGGTAAACTTCTGCCAGGAAACTCTTCCCGCTGAACAACGAATTTATAAACTATGAACACACAAGTCCCAGTAATTACTCTTGATGAACTTGCTGAGTACGCTGATTTTATTGTTGATACACTTGTAGGACGAAATAAGATGTCTTTCCGTGTTACAAGTGAAAGTGGAGATGTACTCTTGGTTCCTGTGATTGAAAAGGCACCTCTTCCTGAAGATTTGATTGAAGAGTTGCAACAGATGCAAAAGGTTCTTGAGTCTCCTGAGACTGCTCTTGCTGGTCCTCCTCCTCTTGACATCCCTTTCTGAGTCTGGTATCATACATACATGCGGTTGAGAGACCGCGATTCTTTCGGGAGTGTAGCCCAGCGGAAGAGGCAAACGACTTAAAATCGTTCAAGGGTGGGTTCGAATCCCACCACTCCTATTCCAACTAAATAGTTGGAAATTTAGTGAATGGAGACGGTATGCCTTGGAAAATTTAGGAAAGCATTGCACCCTTGAAGTTTATGGCGTTCAAAGTGAATTACTTGATGATTTAGACTTCATTGATAAAACACTACGTCAAGCAGCAATTATATCTGGGGCAACAATTTTAAATTCTGTTTTCCATAAATTTGAACCCCAAGGCATTACTTTTGTTCTCCTCCTTGCTGAATCACATATTTCAATCCATACGTGGCCAGAGAAAGGTAGTGCCGCAATTGATATTTACACTTGCGGACTAAGCAATCCTGAATCTGCCGTTTGGCATGTAATTGAACAATTTAAACCAAAATCACACGCAACTAAATCTTTCCCTAGAGGTGGGTATGAATTTTGAGATTGGATCTTATGTCGAATGGAAACACATTACGGGTTATATTCGATTTATATCTGATCAATATATTACTATTTGCGTGAATGTGGATGCTGATGCGTATCTTGATTGTTGTGTAATCTGTCATCCTACTTTTTGGGATGAAGTGATTGTACATAGTAATGTGCCACCAGTGTATCCAGTTATGAATCCAGCAAGGTCTCTAAAGTAAAACATTTATGTACAAGATCACTCAGGCGTATTGTTGGTATAATAGAGGCGAGATGATTGTTCGAATGTACTTCATCAATTCTTTCCCCTTTACGTTTGATGAACTTGAAGAAAATGCTATCTACGATGAAGATCTGATCAAACAAGCAGATCAACAAAGAAGGTGGGAACCAGAAGACCTATATAAAATATCTTTCTATTTGATTGATGAGGAGGCACACCCATGTCTGTTTGATGTGGAACTGGAAAATCCAGAGTGTATGCCTCCAGAATACGATTAATGCCTCTGTAGCTCAGTGGTAGAGCAGCGGTTTTGTAAACCGCTGGTCGCAAGTTCGAATCTTGTCGGAGGCTTTACATACTAAAATATTATTATGGATGTACTTGTGTATGATACTACTGGAAATGTAGTCAATAATATCCATATTGATGATAATTTAGAGTACGTTGATGGTAGAGTATATAAAGGTAGTCAAATCTATTACAAAGGAGTTGGTGTACCATATACATCTCATCATACTGATTTGCAAATTTCAGATGAGTATGACATAATATCAGAAAGTCCAATCTTTTACCTGGGCACTCAGGTATCCAAGAAATGTTTCCAAGGTAAGGTAGGAATCTTTCAAGAGAAATTCCAACCACAATTTACTGACTGGATTGGATCATGTGGAATAAAGGAACTAAACATCCTTGAGAATCTATATGATGAACCAAGTTTTGAAAAGAACTCTATTGATGTACTTGGTTATGAAACAATAGATGAATCTTCAGAGCAGTACTACTTGAAAGTTCTCTATCAATGTAATAGAATCTTTTATATGCAACAACCACAATCACACAAACTTCGTGAGTTGTTGGATTATATGATTACCAATAATTGGAACTTCCCATGGGATAAAAATTCCATATCTGATATTTCATATAGTGGATTGGTTACTGATGTTGCTGATATTTTCAATTCAGATCAATTGATGCATAAGATAGGTACAGTATATTCTGTTCTGTATAGTTTGCACAATTCAAGTTACGAAGAGTATATTACCTTCTGTGAATTTAATGGATTGATTCACAATAACAGCATGGACATTGTATTCAACTCCATGTATCTCCTTGCCATGAATGGAGTTGATATTACTCCACTTATTGTTGGTAATGGAACTGACACTTACAAGAACATAATTATGAATTACCTAGTTGTAGGTAAGAACTGTGGATATTGTGGTGTTGGTAGTTGCAAAAACAGGATTGACCCAAATCAATCCTACGGTGAGTATATTCGCAATGAATATATTAATCGAACTAAGACAATTTTATCATAAATACTAGCGTATGCAGTAGGTATACATGCCACCAGAGACAGAGCGAAGAACTTACTTTGCTCCAACTAGAGATCCCTGGAATCCCCACATATATCAGATGCTGAAGTATGTAGATAAATTACAAGAATTTTATTTGAGTACTGGGGATCCATTCTATGAAGAGCAGTCTCAGATAGTTCGTACTTTAGTGAAAGACTTAAAGAAGAAGATACATTCAATCGAAGGATTTGACGGACCACCATTTTAGTGGTATAATAAGTTGTCCGTGTGAAGGAAGTAATAGGACTAGGTGAAATACCCTAGTCCTTTTTCTTGTATAAATAAATCTGAAGAACAATCCCCCCGAAGGTTACTTGTGGCTGGAACCAAAAAAATATCACAATTAGAAAACTTAGCGGATGATTTGCTTACTGGTGAAGCTATTGTACCAGTAGTTATTGCTGATCCTCTAATCCCAAATAGAAAAAGTAAAGTAAATCAGTTATTTCGTGGTGTTGCAGCGGGAACTAAAACTGCTCCTGGACTAGCATTTGACCTTGATCGTGACACTGGATTATATCAAAACGCTTATAATGAACTTGGAATTTCTTTTGGTACTTCTGGATATTACTTTTCTAAAATCACAGAAAGTGCTGCTAGTACAGTAACAGCGAAACTGCAGGCAGTTGACACTACAGCAAATAATGTTAATATTCTTTTACAACCAAAAGGATCTGGAACTGTAGGTGTTCAACCTGGATCTATTTTTAGATTGCAGGACACACAATTCGAAGTTGTTGATGATGTTAGCAGCAACAAGAGAGCGAGATTTGAAGTAAGCAATATTGGTACTGGTCTAAGAATTTTCTCACTACCACTAGTTGACGTTGGAAATAGCACTACACTAGTTGGTACTGATACATCACAAACTATCACCAACAAAGTAATTAGAGTAACTGAAAACAATCTCTACATTACTGATGGTAATAAAGAAGCCAAGTTTGGTATTGACTGGGTTTTAACTAACTCTGGCACTAAAACTTATTTCTTCCCAGATCCTGGTTCTGGTGTAATTCAAAGTACAATTGTCGATGATCTATCATCACAGACGATTTCGAACAAGACTTTTGTTCAACCAAGTTTTGCACTGAACGCATCCACAAGTAACAAGGCATTGTTTGATGCTTCTTTACTTACTGCTCCAAGGACTGTAAGATTCCCTGACTTAAGTATTACTCTGGTTGGTACTGACTCAGCACAGACAATTACTTCCAAAGTATATCAAGATGCTGTATTTGCTACGTCAACAGATCCAACCAAAAAGATTCAATTTGAACTAAGTAATCTTCTAACCGCAACAACTAATAGTTTCTCATTTCCTACGACACTAAATAGTACAGCAACAAGCATTCTTGTTTCTGAGTTAGCATCTCAAACAATCAAAAATAAATTATACGATCAACCAGTATTTTCTGACGTTAGATCATCATTGAGACGAGTTGTTTTTGACCTAACTAATATTAGTGAAACGAGAACTATACAATTTCCAGATGGCGATGCTACATTACTATCCACCAACAATGCTGGATCACTAGAGAATATTGATTTTGGTGGAGCAATTACAGCAAAAAATCTTGGAGGAAGACTCAAACTACAGGCACATTTTCAATCAGGATGGTAGATAACAAATGACCGCAGGAAAACTAGCTTCGGCAAAACCTTCAGCAACTACAGATACCCTTTTATACAGATCTCCAATTGGAAGTTCTGCTAGTGCAGTTCTTAACGTAACCAATCAGGGATCCTCTGCTTCGACTTATAAAGTCGGTCTAAGAGACTATGACCAAATTTTAACTGTAGATGCTAGTAACTATGAATACAGAAAAGGTAACGTAGTAAGTACTTACCAGTTAGATCTAATTCCTGGTGTTCAGGCAAATGCTCTTGTACCTGGAAGTTTGATCACAACAGATAGTCAAAATGCAACCTTCAGATATCTTGATGTTGTAACAGATGATAGCATCATTGAAGTTCCAACTAAAGTGGATGACGTTGGTAATTTTAACTTGGGTGTTGCTCCTACTGGAGGAACAATTGCGGCTGGAGATACTTTAACTGGAGCAAATGGACTTACTGCTCTAGTCTATTCTTATCAATCTACTACCAACGCAATTTCTGCTGGTATTCCTGACGTTACTAGTGCTGCAACCAATTTAAGATTTGCAAATCTCACTAATGTTGCTTCTGGTAAGTATGTTGCCATTCCAGGAGTTAGTACAACACCAGGTTCAAATGATTTTGAAATTGTATTGCTTGGTACTTTTACTGGATTCATTTCTGCTGTAACTAGAGCACAGTTCGGAACTACTGCATCTGCTCACAAGAGTGGTTCAACTTGTTCTGTACTTGGTACTACTGCAACAACTACAACTCTCTCTAGCGGTATTGATGGTGTTGTAACTAGTCTAGATGTTGCAAGTGCTACTGGATTAACCATCGGTAATTATATTAAAATTGATAATGAATTGATGGAAATTCTTGGTATCAATGGTACAACTATTGATGTTTCTAGAGGAAGATTTGGTACAACTGCCGCTGCTCATCTTGCTGCCGCCACCGTTTCATACTTTACATATGATGATAGAGTTATCCTCAACTTCTTTGATCAAGATGAAGTAGTGACTGTTGGACCTGTAGCATCCGAAGTAAATTATAGTACTTTAACTAACAACCCATTCTCACCAACGAAGAAATTTGTTTATGATATTGGCAGTGTTGGCATTTATCAGAATATTACCAACTTCTCTGCCATCTTGAATAGGACATATAGATTCCTTCAGAATGATTCATCAAACACGAACCATTCACTTAGATTCCGATTAACTGGAGAAACAGCAGAATATGCAACTGGAGTTTCTATTGTTGGTATTGCTGGATCTGCTGGAGCATACACTCAAATTGATATCACTTCAACTACTTCTGTCAATTTAAATATTGTTGATTTAGACGAAGATGGATTGGGTGGAGGTGTTACAATTGATAATACTCCACTTTATAATAGTATTTACGTTTATGATATTGATGGTACGATCTCAGTAACTGATTCTTTTGATACTGGTTCTGGTAGTAACGATGTAGGCGCTGTTCATATTGGACCATATGGTTATGTACACAGTTACTCTGGAACTGCACTCAAAGTTTCTCTTGGACTTAATTCCGTCGCTTTTGCTGAAATAACCACTTCCATTACTGGATCTAATGGTACTAAGACAATTACGGTTGGCTCTGCCACTGGACTTGTTAAAGGTATGTCAGTTTCTGGAACTGGAATTGCATCTGGTGCTAGAATCACCGCAATTAGTGGAACAACCGTCACACTATCAATTGCAAACACTGGTGCAGTTTCTGGAACTGGAACATTTGAACATATGTTATATGATTCTCCTAGAGAAGTTGGTGTTGTGAGATCCTTTGCTACTGTATCATCTCTTACTTCTGCAACTTCTGTAAATGCAGAAGATTATATTCTGTTTGATAAGTCATTAGCAACAAAGGTAACTGACAAAAATACAAGTATTGTAGTTGGTCCAGGTCAATCAATTGTTGTAAATTCTAGTGTTGCTGACCTTAGTTATGTTCTAAATGGATTCGAAGACACTACATCGGACTTTGAAGTTCTACTTTATAACAGAGTTACTATCTAATTAAGTAATATAGGACAATAAAACTATGTCATTAACAAGACTCAAGAATATTATTACGTCCAGAACGGGACGTATCATCTACGTCAATCCCGATGATTTCGACGCTTCGGACTCGATTGACAATAGAGGTAACTCTGCTCTTAGACCTTTCAAGACTTTACAGAGAGCACTTCTTGAAGTATCACGATTCTCGTATCGTGTTGGTCTTTCTAATGACGAGTATGATGCATTCAGCATCTACCTATACCCCTCTGAATATATTATTGATAATCGTCCAGGAGAAATTCTATACACAGAAATTCCACCTCTGGATGAAAACTCAAACTTTGATGTGACAAGTCCTAACAATATTCTTTATAAATTTAACTCTGTTGAAGGTGGTGTTATTGTTCCTAGAGGTTGTTCTATCGTAGGATCTGACCTTAGAAGAACTAAGATTATTCCTAAGTACATTCCTTATCCTACAACGAGACCATCTCTAGGCATCACCACAGTTAACGAACCATCAAAGGCTGCAATCTTCCGTGTAACTGGTGGTTGCTACTTCTGGCAGTTCTCCTTCTTTGATGGTGACTCTACTGGTGTTTACTACAAAGAGAATGATGCTACTACAATCCAACCAAACTATTCACACCACAAACTAACTGCATTTGAGTTTGCTGATGGTAGAAACGAACTCAGACAGTTAATTGCTGATGGAAATGTAAAACCAAACTTTGATATTAACTCTTCGATCATTCCTGATCTTCAGTCCAGAACTGACCTTGAGATCTACTATCAGAAGATTTCGAGAGCATTCACTTCTATTCCTGATACCTCTGGTACTCCATCACAAGACCAACTACAACCAAGAATCGAAGAAAATAGAATCGTTGGACCTATCTCTGACGAATTCCAGGTTCTTCAGATTACTAGAAACGGTCAGACTGCTACTGCAATCACTGTTGATGAACTAGGTAATCCTAAGAATCACGGATTCTCCGTTGGGGTTTCTGTTAATATTTCAGGTGTTACTGGATCGACTGGTACTCAGTCTGAACTGGATGCCTCTCTCTACAATGGATCCTTCCAAGTAACATCTGCACAAGGAAACGTATTTACCTATCAGATGTCTGATGAACCAACTGGTAATGCTGTTGGATCTAACATTCTAGTTAAGGTTGAGATTGATACTGTTGACTCATCATCTCCATATGTGTTCAACCTATCCCTACGTTCTGTGTGGGGTATGAATGGTATGCACGCTGATGGTGGAAAAACCACTGGTTTCAAATCCATGGTTGTTGCACAGTTCACTGGTCTATCTCTACAGAAAGACGATCGTGCATTTGTACGCTATAACACTTCTACTGGATCCTACGATGAGGGTGGCCAAGGTGCTCACCTAGATGGTGCATGTAGATATAAGAAGGGATGGAGACACGTTCACATTAAGGCATCCAACGACGCATTCATTCAGGTCGTTTCGGTGTTCGCGGTGGGATATGGTGATCACTTCTTTGCTGATAGTGGTGCTGACATGTCCATCACTAACTCCAACTCTAACTTTGGTAACACTGCTCTCCGCTGTAAGGGATTCAAAGCAGCAGCATTTACTAAGGATAAGTTCGGAACTCTAACTCACATCATTCCACCTAAGTCTCTTTCTGATGTTCCTGAAGTATCTGTAAACTGGGTTAACGTTGATATTCAGAGAACCAAAGTAGTTGCAAATTCACAGAGATTGTATCTATATGGATACACTAATCCAGATGCTGCACCTCCAAAGAAAGTTCAAGGTTATACTGTTGGTGCTAGACAAGATGGTACTGGTGGATCTGCTGTACCAGATAAGTTATACTGTCTGCTAATTTCTTCTGGATCTACAACAGCAACAGTTAAATCTGCAAGAATTAATCCATACGGACCATCTGTAACTACTGCAACTGCAAATACTGCAGATAGCCCATTGAAGTTTGACTCAAACACATACAGTGTTGGTGGTCAAAGTGTTGTTGGTGGTTGGTATATTCAAGTTTCATCTACAAGTAATGAAATCTTTACTACTCTAACTACCAATGCCATTTACAATACTCTAGCATTTACTCCAACTACATTCATCAAGAGAGTACCTGATGCTCGTGTTCTGAAAGATAGAATCTATAGATTACGCTATGTAATGCCAAAAGATTCATTCCCTGTTCCTAGAGCACCTATTACTGGTTATGTGTTGCAACCAAGATCCAGTGAGTCTAGTTCTCCATCATACAATAAAGTTTATTATGTGTATGAGATTGAAACTCATCAGCAATTTGAAAGAGGTGTTGCCGATGGTATTTACTACTTGAGTGTATTGTGTGCATCTATTACACCATCCACTTCAAACTTTAATGACTTTAGATTCTCTCAGAATGTGAACGAAGTATATCCTGCATTTGACAGAGATAATCCAAATGCTGATCCATTGGCATCTATTTCTGTTGCGGATAATATTACTATTGGTCTGGTATATGGAACCGATGGTGCTACTCCAACTCCAAATAAGGATACTAAGAGAAGTATCACAAAGGAAGCAGCACAATTCTTCCTTGCAGAATCTCAAAATAACCTTGCATGGAATGCTAGTGCTGGAACAATCGGTTCATTTGGATTGACTGCTAGACTAGGTGATGCTGAAACTAGAATGATTCCACTCAAGGTTGATACTGAGGGAGAATTGGTACCCATCCCCATTGAACTTCGTCGTCACTCTATTCAAAGATCTGGTAACCATACATTTGAATATACTGGTTTCGGTCCTGGTAACTACTCAACTGCATTCCCACAGACTCAGGTTGAAGTTCTAACTGCAGATCAGGTAAAACTATCTCAGTCACTTAAGGAAGCTGCTGGTGTTTCATTCTACTCTGGTCTAAACTCGAACGGTGATCTATTCATCGGTAACCAGGTTATCAACCCTGTTACTGGACAGATCACTTCTGACGATATTGCTCAGTTGAATGTTGTTGGTGAAGAGAACACTACAATTCAGACATTCTCTGAACTTGTTCTTACTGATAAGTTGACGGTTCTTGGTGGTGCATCTAACCAGTTAGAATCACTATTTGCTGGTCCTGTAACATTCCAAGGAAAACTTACTTCGGACAGCAATATTCAAGTCAAGAAGTTGACATATGCGAATCCAGATGGTACAATTCTAAAGTCCACACTAATGGCACCAGACAATGGATCTGGACAACCAAATCTATCTGCTCTAACATATTATACAACACCTATTGACGGTGATATTGTATACAATACATCATGGACTCCTGGAAAGAACCTAGGTTGGATTTATTATTCCAATACATGGTATAAGTTTGGACTTACAAACACAGGATTCATTGATATTGCTACATTTGGATCCAATACAAATATGGCTCTTGGTGGTACTGCAAACACCACCTATAGATTAGATGTTACTGGTAGTCAGCATATTAGTGGTGATCTTGTTGTTGATGGTAAGGGAGGTGTTTCTCCATCTAAGTATATTTTGAGATCGTACACTGGTGATGGTACAACCCAACAATATACTATTACCTCTGGTCATAATTCCAGAAGTGTAATGGTATTCATCAATGGTGTTTGCCAAGTACCTGATACAAATTATACAGTTTCTGGTACTAACGTTGTATTTGGATCTGGTGATGCTCCTAGAAATGGAGACAATATTCAGATTAGAGAGTTCCCAATCTAATAAATACAAATAGGAAAGGACTGCGTAACAAATGGCATTACAGCAAATCAATGGTAATCAGATTAGTACTAGTACTCAAGCTCTGATTTCCTCACTACAGTTCTTAAACACTAATAGTGTTTTGCAGTTACCGACTGGTACTACTGCTCAACGTCCTACTGGTGTTGCTTACGGTACACTTAGATTCAATACAACTGAAGATAAGGTAGAGGTTTATGTCAGCAACTCAAACGGCCAGGGTCTAGATGGATGGACTCTTGTTGGTGCTGGTGGTCCTCACGTAGGTAATAAAGATACTTCTTACATTAGAACAAACTCTAATAGTATCGATGAAAACATTACTATTGGTCCAGTTGCTAACGGTGGTGCTCAGTTTACTAATGCTTATAGTGCAGGTCCAGTAGAAATTGCTAGTGGATATACCCTAACAATTGAAAATGGTGCAAATTTCTATGTTATTGGTGAAGATTCGAACGTTGCTGCTTACGAAGATTTAGATGTTTATGACATTTTAAATACTGTAGGAGCACGATTTGATGTTGGTGCCATTAGAGAAAAGATGGTATCTTACAGATTACCTGATTTTGATACTTCTCCAGTTGTTAATATTGACTATCTTGACGGTGGAATCGTTTATATCACTAATCTACAGAACAATTTTATGATAAACCTGAGAGGTCTCCCTCAAACAAGTATTGGAACTGGTGGAGTAGACTCCAACAGAGCATTTGGTTTCACGATTATATATCAGAATGGTTCAACTGCATATAGACCTTCTGGTACAATTATGTTAGATGGTACAAGCATTGGAACTGCAAGATGGAGTGGTGGATCAGCACCTGCTGCAACTGCAAATAGAACAGTTGTGGTTGGAGTTTCTATGATGAGAGTTACTCAATATACAGATTCAAGTGGTGGAACTTCTAACAGTTGGATTCCATTACTACAGATGTCAGAGTTTGCGTAATTACTATGGCACCATTTATTACTGGTTTTAAATCAAATCTTATTCCAGTTGGTCCGTCATCAGGTTCTGGTGGATCTCGCTATGCTTTTACCGAGGCTAGATTTACTCCAGGTGGACAAGCATATAATACTGGACCAAGTTTATCGCAAGGTATAAATGGACTTACTGGAATAGGTGTTGATGCTTGGAAAAATAATATCTCATTCTATAACGTTATTTCTGGATATCAATATTGGATAGTCCCTTCAAGTGGATCTTACAGAATTACTGTAGGTGGAGCTAGGGGTGGATATAGCAATGGTTGGGGTAGATGGGGTGGATGGGGAGCATTGATGGTTGGAACATTTTCACTATCTTCTGGAACGCAATTGAAAATGGTTGTTGGGCAAAACGGAGAAAATAATTACTATGATGCTGGTGGTGGAGGAGGCACTTATGTCTGCTATACTGATAATTCACCATTAATTATTGCTGGTGGTGGAGGAGGAGGATCTGCTTCTGGATTTAGTGGAAGTGGTAGTCCTGCAGGAAACTCTGGTCAGAATGGTTTTAGTACTTCTTGGGCTGGAGGTGGTTCAGGAGGATCTGGCGGCAGCGGATATGGTAATGCTGGCGGCGGTGGTGGATTAACTGGTAATGGTAGTGGATCGTGGTTTGGTCAATCTTTTACTAATGGTTCTGTAGGTGGTGCTAATGCTCGCGGAGGATTCGGTGGCGGTGGCGGTGGTGGTGGAACCAACGGTGCTGGCGCTGGCGGTGGATATTCTGGAGGCGGTGCCTCACCTTGGAGTTATGATGCTGCTGGAGGTGGATCATTTAATTCTGGATCTAATCCACAAAATACTACTGGCGGCAATACCTCTGGTGACGGCAGCGGATATATTTACATCACTAGAGCATAAACGTACAGACTCATTATGATCAAACAATTTTATAAATAAACATGTAGAGAGGATTAAGGTATGAGTACCCTAAAAGTTGCAGCAATTAAAGATCTAAGTAATACAGGTGGATTTAGTTTATCTTCTGGTGCAGTTACTGCTAACGGAACTCTGACAGTTTCGAACCTTGTTATTAATGGTACTATTAGTGGAAACAATAAACAGTATCTCCCTTCACAGTCAGGTAATGCTGGTAGAATTCTTTCTACTGATGGCACAAATCCACAGTGGATCACAAAACCAACATCTGACAATATTACCAGTATGCAGGTATTCACCTCATCTGGTACTTGGACAAAACCAACTGGTGTAAGATTCATCAAAGTTCAAGTACAAGGCGGTGGCGGCGGTGGATCTGGACATGGTGAAGGTGGAGGAGCCGGTGGTTACTCAGAGAGAGTTATTGACGTACAATCGGTTTCCACAGTTGCAGTAACTGTTGCTGGAGAAGTCAATGGTACTTATTATTCTGGTCCTGGTGATAATGGTGGCGCTTCCTCGTTTGGAGCTTACTGTTCAGCATCTGGTGGTCTTGGTGCTAATAGAACTAACCAACACTCTGGTGGTCTTGCTGGAGTTGGATCTGGTGGAGATCTAAACATTTATGGTGGTGGTGGACAATCACACCACAACTATTCTTCTGTTGGTGGTGCATCACACTTTGGTGGTGCTGTTGCTGCTGGACACCCTCAAGGTGGTAACTTTAGTCATAACCACCAGTCTCACTCTGCACCAGGATCTGGTGGATCTGGTGGATATTTCTCTGGTCATAGAGGATCTAATGGAAGACCTGGATTAGTTGTCGTAACACATTTCAAGTGATAAACAAATGAGTACTATTAAAGTTACAAATATTAGAGATTTTAGTGGAACTAGTGGATTTGATCTAGTTTCTGGTTCTTTGTCTGTTGTAGGAAGACTTCAAGTTAGTAACTTGGTTATTAACGGTACAATTAGCGGTACTACTAATTCTACATTACCATCCCAATCTGGTAATTCTGGAAAATGGTTAGAGACCAGTGGATCTACAGCATCTTGGCAACCATTGGGATCTACTGGTAATATTCTAAGCACTCAGGTATTCACTTCGTCTGGTACTTGGACAAAACCTGGAAATATTCGTTTTATTCACGTAAAGGTTCAAGGTGGTGGAGGAGGAGGATCTGGCCATGGTGAATGTGGAGGTGCTGGAGGATATTCTGAAAGAATTATTAATGTGCAATCCATTTCTTCGGTTCCAGTAACTGTTTCTGGAGAAGTGAATGGTACCTACTATGCAAACGCAGGAGATAATGGTGGTGCTTCATCATTTGGATCTTATTGCTCTGCTTCTGGTGGTTTCGGTGCCAATCGTAATAACCAACACTCTGGTGGTCTTGCTGGAGTTGGATCTGGTGGAGATCTAAACATTTATGGTGGAGGCGGAGACTCACATCATGGTAGAGGTGCTAATCTTGGTGGGACTTCTCATCACGGCGGCGCCGTTGCTGCTGGACACCCTCAAGGTGGTAACTTTAGTCATAACCACCAGTCTCACTCTGCACCAGGATCTGGTGGATCAGGGGCACACTATCATGGCCACAGAGGATCTAATGGAAGACCTGGACTTGTGGTTGTAACACATTACATATAAATACCATAGGAAAGGAGTAATTTAAACATGAAAAAGGTATTAGTAGGATTTCAAGGATACATTCACGAAATTAAAGATCCTGGAGAAGAGTATGAAATTTATGAAGGACCTGGAGCAGCAATGCTTTGGGTTGATGCTCCAGATGAAGTTGCTCTAGAATGGACTCTAGAATATTCACCCAAAAAAGGACATATGGTTTGGGTGAAGAGGGATCAACCATATACTGATCCAGGTATGGCAAGAAAAGTTGCTTATGGTGATGTTGGAGAGCAACTTGATATGCTATATAAGGATATGGTCAGTGGAACAAATACTTGGGTTGATCATATTAAAAATGTAAAAGAGACTTTACCCAAACCAAAACAACAGTCTCAAGAGAATTTAATGGTTCTCGAAGAACTTCTAGAGTTTGCAGAGAACGAAGAACCAGGTGCAGATAAACCATGTGGTATTTCTACAATGGAAAAACCTGCCTGGGTAAGATATCCTGGATGGAAAGGTTATAAAAAGGAAGATTGATATTTAAATTTATTTCTTGATCATTTATCTGAAAAACTTATGAAAATTGAAAGCGTCGTAATTGTTGGTGGTGGTTCTTCTGGATGGATGACTGCTGCAGCACTTAGTAAACTGTGCCCATTTTTGGAAATTGCTTTAGTTGAATCTCCCAATGTCAAAACAGTTGGCGTGGGAGAATCTACTCTTGGTCATATCAATCGATTCTTAGATCTTTTGGATATTAAGGATGAAGATTGGATGAAGGCATGTAATGCAACTTACAAAAATTCTATTCGATTTACTAACTTCCGTGAAAATGATGGAAGTCATTTTGAATATCCTTTTGGTGCAGAGTTTGATTTCACCGATAAGCATAATGGTCTGAATACTTGGGCAGAAATTGCTCTCTTTGATGAGAGTTATACTCCAGATACTTTTGCTGAGTTCTATAATGCCAATACCTTCTTGGCCAAGTACAACAAACAGACCAGAAATAAAGACAATAAAATTAGAAACTTTAGTTTTAAATATGATACTGCATACCACATGGATGCGGAACTATTTGGTAAGTGGTTAAAGGAAAATATTTGTATTCCTAATGGAGTTCAACATATTGTTGGTAACATTACTGGATATGAACCAAACAAAGATCAATCAATCAAATATCTAGTTCTTGATGAAGAGACTGCAATTTGTGCAGATCTTTATATTGATTGTACTGGATTTAAATCCATGCTCCTTGAGGGGTATATGGGTTCTATTTTCAGACCTTTCAGTAAGAAACTTGCAAACGATAGTGCATGGGCTTGCAGAATCCCCTATATTGATAGGGAAAATGAAATGCACAATGTTACCGATTGTCATGCACTAGACAATGGATGGGTTTGGAATATTCCTCTCTGGAATCGTATTGGAACGGGATATGTTTACTCATCTCGCTTTACATCTAAAGAGGATGCACAAAAAGAATTCAGAGAGCATTTAGCAAAAACTGATCCAAAGAGAGCAGAAGAAGCAGAAATGTTCCATATTAATATTCGTCATGGAAAGAGAGAACGTGCATGGGTTAGAAACGTTGTTGGAATTGGATTGTCCTATGGATTCGTAGAACCTTTAGAATCTACAGGACTGCTCACAACTCATGAAAATGTGATTAAACTGGTAGATCTTATCAATCGTAGAGAGGGTAGAGTAACCAGATCTGAAATTGATGGATACAACTTTGCTGTTGATCATGAATTGACTGGATTTGTGGATTTTGTTTCTATGCACTATGCGTTCTCTATGAGAGATGATACTCCATACTGGAGATGGGCAACAAACATTAATGAATACAATCCAGATATGATGAACGTATTTGTGAATCATCAAGCATCATATCAAAGTTTCCTTGCAGGATCACTTCAGAATAATTACTGGGAGACTAGAACCAGTGGTACAAATTATATTGCTGCTGGAATGGGAATGAAACCACTTTCGTATAAGAGGCAAGTTGAGCAAATCTATGAAAGTAATGGATGGCCTTTAGATAGGATTGAAGACTCCAAGCGAAAATATGAACAATATAGAGATCATATTGTTGAGTATGTTCAAACATTACCTTCTCACTATGAGTTTCTCCGAGATAATATTTACGATGGGGTTGACGAACACGTTGATGCATGATATAATCTGAATAAAGGTAGATAAATTATGTTTAGAAAAAAGAGTTGGATCAGGTTCTATTCACTAGAACCTGGAGTGACTGACTTATACCCAATCATTACATCACATTCAATTAGAAGGAAATGGATGGAACCAGAAGTAAGGAAAAAGAAATGTCCTTTCTCTGGTTTCATGTCATCTTCAAATTGCCCAGGAATCACTAATCTTGCTCATGCTGGTTACGTATTAGTTGCTCCTGCAGACTTTACTATCACTACCAATGGTGATGGATCTAGTTTTACTTGGGAAACACCATACCTATTCAAACGTGGTATGTATGGGTATATTGATAAGCATGATGAAAAGCAAGTTGAACCACTATTAGATAATCCAGATAATACTCTTAAGCAAATTGTTAAAGTTGAGACTCCATGGAGAGTGAAAGCATCTGATGATATTGTATTCATACAAATGCCAGTTGCATATAACAATGAATCTAGATTTACTCCAGCATATGGAATTCTAGACCCCAGATATGCACATGTTATGAATGTTCAACTTTTTTGGCATGTACTTGAAGGTGAAACATTTGTAAAGGCTGGAACACCTTTAGTTCAGTACGTACCTGTAAATAGGAAGTATTTGAACCTCAATAACTTTGAGACCATTATTGACAGTGCTGGACAAGTGGAGTATGATATGGAGGAATCATTTGTCTATGCAAATAGATGCAATACAATGAGATATGATTCGGTTCAATCTAGAATAAATAGAGTGACAGAAATTTTTAAACGCTATAGAACAGGAGATCGGAAATTATGACTATTGATGAACTGATTGATAATTTTAAAGGTCAAATTCAAATGGCAATTGAAGATAAAGAAAAACTTGAGGTAGAATTTGCTGATACCAAACTAAATCCTTATGGTATTACTACAATTGACTTTCAAAAGCGTCAAGAGATGTATGAACTAATCATTAAACTTCAAGGTGCTATTGAAGGTCTGGAATTAGCAAAAGAGGAGTGTGGAATTTCTTGATTTATGGATGGAACACCAATACATTTATGGCCACCTTTGATTTGGAAATTTAAATACGAGTTTGATTTAGATAAACTTAATCCTCTGATTGAGTCTCTGCGAACTCATTGGTCTGTATCACCAGAGTCTAGTCTATTAGAAACTGGTGATGCAATATCCACAGCAAGAGTTGGAGTTTATGATAACGAGTTAGAACCTCATAACTCTCCACTCTTAAATGATTATCACAAATGGTTGGTATCTAGAATTGCATATATTTGGGAGATGAATCAACTTTTATCTTCCAATAGTATCATCACCAAGTCATGGATTAATGTTCACAGAAGAACAGGAAAAACCGTCGAACATGTTCATAATATGTCTGACATGGTTGTTTCTGCTTACCTGAAGTGTCCAGAAGGATCTGGTAATATTGAGTTTAGAGATCCTTTAGAGTACCATAAACTTGGACTACCATTCAATCCAGAGAAGCAATTGTGGAGAGAATTGGAAGTTACTACAAATGACGTTCTTATCTTTCCTCCATGGATTAATCATAGGACACAAGAGAATTCTACTGATGAAGAAAGAATAGTTCTTACTTATAACATAAAGGGAACATGAAATGAATTTTAGATATTGTTATCCAGATGCAAATGAATTTGACGACGTAATTAAAGTCAAAAAGTATGATGAATGGAATATCCAATACATTAAATTAACTGACACTGTAGGATATTGGATAGCAGATAATCCATTCTTGGATAATGGATTTGAAATGTATAAAGAATTGGCATCTTGCTTCCCTATTATCAAAACGCACAACAACCAACAGTGTAAAGAAGCAAACCCATTTGAGGCTATTCATTTACCCGAATGGATGTGTAGGGGAATATTAATATTAATCAAAACCTATTTCAAACCTCAGTTTCCTCCTCACTTTGATATGAGATTTAGTGAGTGGGGAAATGTATACTTTAGGGAGAAATCAAAACCACTCGAATACTTTAGATTACCTCATATGGATTTTCCTTGTGGTGTAGTTGCAAATTTTTGGTTTTCTGATCATAAAGAAGGTACTTCTGGAACATCTCTATATGAATATAAGGGCAAAACTTATAGAGGTGATGATAATAAAATGTACTTTGACTTTCAGGTACACGAATCTCATCCAAGATTCAATGAATGTAAGGAACTTTTTCTTGATAGGAAGAGACTTTCTGAGTGGAAGAATATGAGTCAAGATGAGTATGAATATTGGGGATTTGAACCTGTTGGAATTGCACCTAGTATTCAATCTAAGATGACTCTATACAATTCTCATACTCCTCATTCACCATACATTGATTCTTCTGTGGACTTCAGGTGGTCTCACACATATGCTATCTCTTACACTCCTATGATATGAATGACTACAAAACGTATAAAATTGATATCGAAGTAAAAGAACTCACAGACTACATCAAGTTATCCAACAACAAATTTCATCATATCTTTGGTAGGAATAACTCTACAGATTATTACTACATGTACAATTTCTTTAGTATTGCATCATGTAATCAACATGTGTACAAACTTTATACAGAGTTATTGAGATGTATTCGAGATTATACAACTACTCATGATCAGTTGTGGTTGCAGAGTTGGATTAACCTACACACTAAGGATCAAGTATTGCAATCACATAGTCATGACTTTCCAATTCATGGATATATAAGTATCACTGATCACAAAACAACCACGGTCTTTACAGATTCGCATAATGGTAATATAATGTATGAGATACAGAATCAACCAGGTCAGATTTATATTGGGCCTGGATTCAGATATCATCACGTTAGAGTAGATGAAGACTTTGATGACGAAAGAATTACCCTAGGATTTGATCTCCAAACTTCTAACATGATTAGTGAAAACTTTAGTTTTATCCCCATAGTCTTATGAATCTAGATTACTACTTCCCTACTCCAGTGTGGTGGACTGACACTGGAATTGATAACAAAACCATATTACAGTATTGTTATACTGCTAGAGAGAAAGATCCTGCTGGTAGAAGCATTAGTAATCTTGGGGGTTGGCAATCTAACGATATTAATCCTAAAGATCTACCAGAACTGTATAACTACATCATGGTAAATGCAAACCAGTGCTTACATGATTATGGATATGATGCAAGCACAACCCTAGAGATGGGTAATATGTGGGTGAATATCAATCAAAAGAACAATTCAAACAAGACTCACATTCACCATGGGTCATTTGTATCTGGTGTCTATTATGTGAAGTGCAATGATGATAGTCCTCAGATTGTGTTCTACAAGAACTTTCAGGAAGATTTCATTGTAACTTCAGCATCTAGAGTTGCTAACTATACACCTATCAGTGGAAGCGTATGTAAGTATCCTCCAAAGGTTGGTAGATTGATTCTATTTCCATCTTATGTTCCACACTCCGTAGATGAAAACGAAACGGAAGAAGAGAGAATCTCGATTTCATTCAACATTGCAATCAAGTACAATGTATAACATCGGACAAAGAATTTTAAATGAGACTAATCTGATTGTGAATGATAGATCTCATTACTTTGAAAACCTTCTAGACAATCCAGAAGACTATCTTTCTTGGCAAGATGTTGAGACCTGTGTGAACAATCCTCATCTGTTTGACTTTGAGATGATTGATAAGTTCTCAAACAAGATCAATATTCCTGCACAGCAGAAGGCCTGGATTAGTAACAAACTTGTACAGGACAAAAGATTTCTTGCTGATGGAATCAATGCAGGTAATACTCTCATCATCATGAACTATGGATTCTATAGTCAGAAGACGAATGATCTATTGAATGTCTTTGAACGAATCTTTGATATAGATACTGCAATTCATGTGTATTGTGGTCTGGAGGATTCAAAGTCATTTAAAATTCATGATGATTATCCTTCCAACTTCATAATTCAGGTAGAAGGTGAAACTCATTGGAAGATCTTTAAGAATCGCATATCGTCACTATATAAGACAGGAACTCAACAGCACACATTGAGTGAAGATCAACTACAGGTTGAAACCGAAGTTGTTCTTAAACCTGGGGATGGATTGTATATTCCTTCTAGGGCTTATCATTGGGCAGTTCCTTTAGGAAAACGTTTGTCTATGAGTATACCATGTTGGCAAAAGTTACCGACTTCAAATCAGTCTGTAGATCGTAATTATTACAAGATAAACTATGAATGACATCATTACAATTCAAGACATTATTCCCAAATCTCAACAGAAGTTTTTACTTGATCTAGCAACGTCTAGAGAATTTGATTGGCATTATCTTCCTGAAGTTACAAACGAAAGAACCACCGAGGGTAAGAAGAATACTCAGGGATTTTGTAATTTGATGTATAATGAAGGACAATCTAATCAGTATTTGAATTCTTATTATCCAATTCTTCTTGAATTCTTACATAGAGAGAATATGGTTCTCAAAGATTTGCTGAGAGTTAGACTTGGATTTCTTCTGAATACTGTATACAGTATGCCACACTTACCATATTCTTACAATAATCCACATGTAGATTATCAGTATCAGCATAAAGTTGGACTCTATTATCTCAATGACTGTGATGGAGATACCTATATCTTCAATGAGACTGAACAAAATGAAAAATATACTATCAAACAAAGAATAAAACCAGAACAAGGTAAATTTGTTTGTTTTGATGGTAAGCACTATCATGCAAGTGGTTGCCCTAAAATGTGTTCTCGAAGACTTGTACTTACTTTTAATTTTGTAACAGAATGAAAAATAGATTACCACTAATTACAATTGACAATTTCTTTGAAACTCCATCTCTTGTTAGGAATTTTGCTTTACAGCAGGAATATTTTAAAGGTGATCGTGGAAATTGGCCTGGATTGAGAAGTAATTTTCTAGATGAAGTAGATATTACTCTCTTTCATACTTTTGCATCTAAGTTAGTTCATCATATCCCAGATAAGAATTCATTTTCTATTCTTCAGACTTCTTTTCAAATTATTGATGACACTTATGGGAGTGGGTGGATTCACACTGACGATGATAAGTATAATGTTGCTGGAATGGTTTATTTAAATCCAGATCCAACTCCAATTAATTCTGGTACTACATTCTATAATGATAGAATGGATGTTAATGGTGATGATTACTCTAAGATGTTCATGGAAGAAGTGAACTCTGATGACATTGAAGGCCGAAGGAAGTATGATCAATACAGAAAAGATCATAGATCTCAATGGATTCCAAGTATTACAGTTCAGAATAGATTCAATCGATGCAATATCTTCGATCCTAGAGTTTGGCACAGTGCAGATAATTTCTTTGGTAAAGATATTGATACTGCAAGATTAACCCTAGTGTTTTTTGGACATGCTATATGAAAGATATTATCGTTATAGATGATTTCATCAGTAGAGATTATCAGAATCACATTTTGAGCATTGTTAATAGTGCTACTTTTCCCTGGTACTTTAGGAAAAATATTGTTGCTTATGAATATGGGAAACAACCTCTGAATATTCATGGATTTACTCATGAATTGTATGAAGAGCAGAAACCAATTTCTAACTTCTTCAACACAATCTATCCTCTAGTATTGTCTATCACTGAGAAGACTGGAGTTTCTTTCAACTTCCTGGATAGAATGAGGTTCAATTTTGTACTTGGCAATCCAGATTCAACAATGGATTATCATATGCCTCATGTTGATAATTACAGTAAACATTATGTTGCACTATATTATGTGAATGACTGTGATGGTGATACTGTAATTTTCGATCAGAAGTTGGATATTCCTACGATTGAGAGGGATGAATATTACTTAAAACGAAATGAGTGGACAATTAAGCAGAGAGTTGCACCAAAAAAAGGTAGACTTCTTCTTTTCCCAGGAAATTATTACCATTCGAGTTCTTATACGAAAACACAACCGTATCGCTGTGTCATTAACATGAATTTATCAAGTCTATGATTAAAGTTATTAGAAATGCAATTCCAGTAGAGATGTGCAAGTATATTTCTACCAACATGGAAATGCTGAGATTACTATTGAATAATCCACCAGATCCAACTATTGCAAATGCATTTGGATATTACAGTCCTATATTTCTAGAATCTCTTTTGTTGTGGATGCACCCAAAGGTGGAGAGAGAACTCCAGATGACTCTGTATCCAACATATTCATATGGAAGGATATATGGAAACCAAAGTGTCCTAGAACGTCATACAGACCGTCCTAGTTCTGAGTATGGAGTTACCTGTTGCCTCGAAAAGGAAACTGATTGGCCTATATTTTTTGAAGTTGATGGTGAAATCAGATCTTATGAACTAAATGTAGGTGATGTATGCATCTATAAAGGTATTGAATATCCACATTGGAGAGAACCTTTCACAGGTAATAGACATGTTCAAGCATTCCTTCAGTATGTTGATGCAAATGGTCCACATTCTGAGTGGAAATATGATAAAAGAAAAATGCTCGGTCAGGGGGCTTGACAGGTCTCGCCTCATGAGGTACTATATAGAAGTAGTTCATTCGAAAGACACAAAAACTAATGGGTCGTACATATCGACGTGATGATTATCACTCCTGGGGGAAAGTTTCCAAGGATAAGCGTTATCGTGCAAATTCAGAACGTTATCGTTCCGAAGATGATTATCAGCAAGGTCGTAAAAACAAAGGCAATAAAAAATTCAATGCTAACTACAATGAATTCACTGAAGAAGACTGGTACTGAAATGGATCTTCCTGAAGAAGTATCATTCTACGAAAATTCATCTCAAGAAGATGATGTCCAATACGACGATTATCCAGAACTGGATATCGAATATTCTTACGATTACTCTTTCTAAAAACTAATCATGATGTTGAACAATCTAAAGACCATTGAGTTGTCTACTTCAGAATGTAAATTTTTGGTCAATGTACTACTTGACTGGGAACAAACTACAAAGCAGACTTCTAAGCAAGAGAAACAGATGTGGGAACATCTGCTTACAGTATTTGACCCCTACTTACAGAAATGATTGATGCTCCAACAATTATTACGGTACCTCAAAATGTAGCCCCACAGATACGATATGGGGAAACTCTTCAGACTCCAGAAGGTTATTTAATCAGAAAATTATATGCAGCACCTGTTGTTTTTGGACAACCATACCCTGCTGCTACTCCTGCTCCTCCTAGAGGGTATGCCTATGGATCTGAGAGTCAATATAAATTTGTTTTCTAAAACTAAATGAATTATCAGTTTTTTATTCTATTTCTTCTTGTACTTGTGTACTTATTCTGGGAATATCCAGAGGGAATGAATCAGATTTTAGTTTTTATGAATATTAAGATCAGACACGCACAAACAGAAGTAATGCGAATATACTTCAAGTGGAAACTTCTTAGGGATCTAAATAAGTTCAACAAAGAGTTAGGACTTCCCCCGATCCCATGGAACCATAAGAAGAACTGATCAATAGGGGGCTTGACACCCCCTTTTCTTTACCCTATACTAATCTTGTTAATGACAGACGACCTCATGGACAACTTCGATTTCTCTCTGATTGATCAATACGATCGTATCAATGAGTTTGATGAAGATGACAACTGGACTGATGCAGTCCTCGGTGATGAAGAAGAACTTATTCGACAACTGGTAGGATGACACACTACGATAAACTAATGGATGCAATCAAAGATCAACTGTACTCCTACTATATCAGTGGGCAGCAGAATGATGGTTGGGATGAAGCAGATGCTCAAGAATCTGCTAAAATCATTCTTGATGCTGTTGAAGAATTTCAGCAAAAACGTGCTAAACTTACACAATGGCGAGCATCCGATTGATCCATAGATTCCCAATGTTAAACATTTGCAGAATTATTGGGAATCTTCTGTTTATCGTCGGGTATGCAGTCGTATTGTTCAATAGCGTAGAACTCGGAGTCTATGTTAGACTGGTTGGTAATCTTCTCTCATGGCCTTATTTCTATAAGGTTAAAATGTGGGATATGATTGTCGTCCGTTCCTTCTTTGCTATCATTGAGGTGGCAAAACTTATTCAACTCGCAATGACTTAATTATGGCATTATCGCAACAAGTAGAAGAATCGCTGGATGAAGCACAAGCATCGTTGCGTAATGCACTTGCTTTTGCAGCACGAAACGAACGACCAATGATCAATCAAGCAATTGCAGATCTCATGTGTAACATTGAGAAACTGAAATCGGTTGACAAACTGTTTGACAAACTCGATAATCTACATACAGGAGATTTTAAGTGGGAGTAAAAACCACACCAGAAAACGTTAAGGAGGCAAATCAAGCACTCTTTCGTGCTACGATGAACCTCCCCGCTGCTGCTGCCCATTGTGGTATGACGCAGAAAGAAATGAAAATGACCTTCCGTGAGTATCTAAAGTATCATGACGCAGACTACACTTCCGAAGTTTAATCACGCAGAACTCCGACTCATCTATGATGCAGTCCGTCGCTATCAACTGGATAAAACTATTCTTGACAGCAATGAGTATTGGCGTTGTTCTGATATTCTTGATGAAATGTTTGATGTTGTCTACACACAAGTTAGGGAACAAGTAACATGAGTCATCTAGATATTATGAAATTGTGTGACAAGTTGCAGGATTGTAGAGATACTTTGCTGGAACTTGACGAATCCGAAGATGCTGCTACACTAGAACTACTCTACCAGAAGTACATCAAACTTTATCATGAATATATTCGTAGTCGATAAAGATCCTGTTGTTGCTGCAACATTGCTACCCGACAAACATGTAGTCAAAATGGCTCTAGAGACATGTCAAATGCTCTCTATTGTTTATTCTGACTGGTATCATAGTTGGGGTCCTATTCACAAGCAAGATGGTGATGCTTATGCAACTACTAAAGGTGCATTTCGCAATCATCCCTGTACTCAATGGGCAGCACAAAGTCATGCTAACTTAGCATGGTTGATTGCTCATGGATTGGGTCTTTGCTTCGAGTATACTCACAGGTATGGTAAACGTCATTCTTGTCAGTCTACTATTGAAGAGGCAATGGCAATGATGCACTCTAAAGGAACTTCTATCTACGAATATACCAACGTGGAAAAGTTTGCCCGTGCCATGCCCAACGAATACAAACTAGATAGTAACATAGATGATGTTACAGCATATAAAATGTATGTTGCATCTAAACCTTGGGTAAAGGATAATTACCTTCGTAAACCAGATAGAAAACCAGAATGGGTGTGATGTGGAGACTTTGGGCGAAGGCACTAGGAGAAAAGGCACACAAGAAAGATTGTGTTGCTGATAAAGTTGCGATTGTCAGGACGATTATATTTGCAACGTATTTAATTACAAACATGTTCATTGTTGCTGGTGTGATTCGACACTGGAATGATGAACCAGCCAAGATTATTATTGAAGGAGTACCTGATGAGCAACCAGAACAACGAACGAACTTTCTATGATGATGCCTTTTATGTTGAAGAAACTCCGTACAAATTGTGGCACTCTTTTGACAAAGATGGGAAACCACTTATCACGTCCCTCACGAAAGAATTATGTATTTCTGCCACCAGGTTTTATCTTAAGGGAGTACAAGAAGGATGGAGTGACAATGTTGGGTCTTCGTATGAGGGTGTGGTAGGTGGAAAACTCTAATCGTGAATATCCGTATCATGTTCTCGATCCAACGACTCCATGGTACGAATTTTTATGCTATAGTGAAATCTGCCATCAACTAAATGTTCCTGGGCAACCACACCTAGGACGTTATATGGCATATCGTCGTTATCTTAAATCGGTAGGTATTCTGTAATGTTTAATCCTGGAGACACTGTTTACTTTCTTGGATGCTCACCAGAGCAGATTGCGTGGGGTTCTAACGATGATCCGAACAAAGTCTTGACTCAGGGGTACGTTTATGGTGTGGAGCGTGTAGAGGTCCATACACAGCACACTAAGATTAAGATTGTTGGGCATCCTGGAATGTACAATTCTGCATGTTTCGAAAGGTATCCGATTTGACATACTACGATAACGAGAAACTCAATCAAATCTATCATGACACTTGGCCTAATCTAGGTTGGGCAGCGAGGAAAAACACTATGACACACGAAGAAATGCTTGAAGAAGCAGAACGCCGCGAGAGAAGTAATCGTGTTCTTCAACGATATAATGATTACTACAATATGGAATGTGCTGGACTTCCTCACGGAACACCTATCACACCAGAACATCAGCAAATGATTGCATTTCAATCAATGATTGATGCGCTTCGCTGTGAACACCTCAATCAAGAATACACTCATATTGCAATTACTGATATTGAAGATTTGATTGAACGATTGGATGAGCAAGCAACTGCATTTCTTAAAAGAGTGAGACAAAACAATGGATGACAAACCTTTTTATCGTTTCTTTGCGATTGATTATTGTGCGACTGGTGAGGGTAGATCATTTTGGTTGAAGATCTGCCGTAACTATCAGAAAATTGATGATAGAGACCGAGAGTATGAAAAGTTCGTAAAGTTTGTTGATTGTGATTATTATATGCAAGGTTTTGAGGAACTTACTGAGAGGGAGTTTCTAGACAAATATACAAGGTTTATTCCATATTTCGTCGCAGAAATGATGCAATGGAGAGACCAACCTGCTTTTACTTGGGAAACACATTTACACTTTAATTACTCATGAGTAGATTTACTGAAAATCCAGATGAAATTGTACTGGAAGATGTGAAGATGTTTCATCTGGAAAGTATGAATGAAAGAGCACTGTGGATCGGTGTTTATGGTCAGGATGGCAAAATCTATCACTTGAATATTACTGGAGATCAACTAAAATACTATTGGAGTGATGAAACATCATGAGATTTGAGACACAATCAAAGTGGCAAGATTTCCTTGACGGATTCCACGACTTCTGGTATGCTCTAGACTGCTATAATGACGGTGATAAGTGGGGATATGGTGAGTTCTGGGAAGCCATTTGTTCTGGGTGGTATGATGAATACATCTACCCATATGATGATTTGTTTCACCCCCAGCTGTCTGATGAGCGTGTATTGAGGTTAGGAAAATGACAACTAGAGCACAAAAACTCATGGATGATATATGGCATGAGAGAAACACATGGGCAGATACAGAACAGAAACTTGTTGCTGCTATCATTCGCAAAACCATGGAACATGTGAAGAGCATGACAGCACAGAAACTCAATAACTTGACTGTACTTGATAAGGGTGATATGATGACCCTATCCAAAGAAGTGGAGAACCTGTGAAACTATTTGACGCAGCACACTACGAAGACTATGGGCATGAATGGTATTTCCAACTGTTCCCATGGTATCCTCTATTCTCACTGCTAGATGTTTGTATTCAGTGGGATGATTATCCTGCCACTGAGATATTCCCAATGCTGCTGATTAGTTTCGGCAGTCGATCTGTAACAGGATTCACATTCCGCTGGAAATGGTTTGAGATTCGCTGTGATTTTCTTACAACTGCCCCCCGCAACTTAGAGTATTATCGGAGAAATTATGACTAATCCATTGCTCGATACATTCGACGAAATGTATGGTGAGAAGAAAGAAGAAGTCGTAGAGGAAGTTGTAGAAGATAGAGAGGAGAAACTTAGGGAAGAATTGAGGAAGAAGCTGGATGCACTTCACAGTGGTGCATTTACTACTGCAATTACTAATGCTCCTGTGCATGGTCAACTATCCTTTAATGCTGCTACTAACGAACTTTCAGTATATAATGGTTTAACTGATCAAGTCATTCCTACTGCTACTATATCGAATGGTAGAATGAATATGAATGGTGATTATATTAAAGCAGACGCATTGATTAGTAATGGCAAAACCACATCACCTGTTACTAGAACTTCAGTATCAACATGTTTTGCTTTTCCTAAACCAACAACAGAAATGGAAAAACATTTTCTCAAGGTATTGGAAGAAGTTGCAAATGGAAAAGCTGTAGTATCAGATATTAGAGCAGACATAGATCCATCATTCACGGGATTTGGTGGACAGATAAGATATACTATTGGTATCGTCGGCAAATATCCGTAACACTTATCAATGACCCCTTGACTTCACGGTTGAGGGGTGTTATATTATCAATGTTGAACGAAACAAAGCAAATGTCTAGCAATTCTTCTTCTTCCTCCAGTGGTATCGGATTCCCTGGTCTGCTGACTGTTCTGTTTATTGGTCTGAAACTCACTGGTCATATTACTTGGCCTTGGGTCTGGGTTCTTTCTCCTCTGTGGATTAGTGCTCTGATTGTTCTTTGTGCCATTGCTACCATCTTGATTGTTGCTATCATTGCTGATAAATGAGAAAGGTTATTGTAAAACCTAAATCTAGCAAGGCAAAGAATCGTTTTGCTAACATCATGGATAACAATCCTGTTTGTATTGTAGAGCAGGATACTGGTGGTGAGTTATTCTTAGCATCAGAGAATCGCAAATACTTTATGTGGGTCAGCACTCGCACTGGAAGTAATCGTTTCGGTGACAAAGCAGATGCACACTGGGAAATCATTTCTGAAATCAAGGATGTAATCTTATGACTTACCAAATCACAAAACAAATTCGTATTCACCACGAAGATGGTTGGTTCTACCAATTCACTGATGATGGTGAAGGTTCTGTAGAGATTACTCCTTACGCAACTCACGGAATTGAAGAACGGAAAACTGCAGAACCATTCTACATTCCCAAAGATTGTATTATTGATTTTATTGAAGTCCTGACTGAAATGCGATGAACTATCTCTGCCTGATTGATGGTGTTGTTGAGTTTGGCAGCACCAGTCTACACGAGTTTGCTCGCTACTTTGTGATGTATGATGAGGAAATCACAGAGGCAACTGAGAATGGCACCTTAGAGATTCTCACTGTCACTGATGAAGAGTATGCTGCTATGTTCCCTGTGGAGGATGAAGAATGAAAAGCTTTTTTGAGGAATATGTTGCCATTCCACTTGGCATTCTGTTGTTAATTTTTATTGCTCCAACTGCGGTGCTTGGTGGATTGAAACTTGCTGCAATCTTAGTTGATATGACTCCTGCTTGTGAGGTGAAGAAATGAAACCTAAAACCCGTGTCATCTTAGAAATGGCAATCGAAGAAGGTGTGCGTCGTGGGTATGCGTTAGCACACAAACACGTTGAGAATCCTTCTGAAGGTGCTATTATCGAGAGGATTGAAGATGCCGTGATGTCTGCAATCTACGAATACTTTATCTTTGACGAGGAAGATTATTGATGAGTTTTTCTAAAACCATTTCTGTTGTTGCTGCCCTTGCCAGTATCTTTGGTGCTGGTGCTGCTGGATGGAAACTGGCAAATGAAAACCAAACAAAACCAGCAGAAGAAGTTAATACTACCTACGAGCAACATATCACTGAACTGCAACAAAAGATTGCTGATTTAGAGAAGCAAACAGCAACTCCCCCTGCTCCTGTGCCACTTCCACAACAGACCCCTACCCCTCAAGTGGCACCGAAACCTGCTACACTACCTCCAGTGGTTCCACCACCCCCAGTTCCTAATCAAACTCCCCAAGAATAATGACTTACGACCAACTCTACGAGCATATTGTTCATTATGTTGCCGATCCACATACTACCATCACAGAGCACGATCATCGCCGCACCTGTTTGATTCTTAGTGCATTTATGGAGTTTATTCTTGACTGTCAAGAAGAAGGTGTGGATGCGAATACTATTGATGTGACTGATTTTATTCACGAAAAACTTGACATTCTGGAGGGCAAATGAGGTTCCGTAATATAGAGTTTCGTTGGAGTGAGTTCAATAAAAAGTATGAACTCGTCAGTTGGTATAAAGATTGCAACCAAAAAGAACTTTGTTATGTCATTGCTTTCTTTGATAAAGGTAAAGAGTGTTATGATATGAGAACCATAGGTGATCGGTTCTTTGAGGATAAAGATGCTTGGGTTGTGGGTAAGTATGGATTGGAGTTTCTAAATGAAATCTTTGAGATTGAAAGGATTGAAGAGGAACTGAAATGACTGAACGAGCACAAAGAGTAAGAGAAGAAGCACGACAAGCACTTTACAGAACTCCTAACGACCAAGAATGTGAGGTTCCTATTATGGTTGCTACTCTCCGTGAAACTATCAATCAACTCCAACAAAGCCCTGGTGTGATTATGTGTGCTGATGTGTTAAAATTGTGTGAGGAACTGAAGGCACTATGAAAAACTTTGATGAAGTTACTTTGGCAATTTTTGCTTTCTTTTTTGTTATAATCGTTGCTGCTGGTGCTATCACTTACGAGGACCAACAACAACGAGCACTCTTTCAACAAACATACAATAAGAACTTGGAGTGTCGTCAAGCACTCAAAGACCAAACAGTAGGACGAATTACTGATATTTGTGGAACTGTTCCTGTGATTGGAGATTTTGTGAAATGACTGAGGACGAAATCTACCAAATCTTTCTGGATATGATGGAAGAACGAAAAGTAGCACGAAAACTTCCTTGGGAACCTTCTCGTATGGATTTTGCTATGAAAGTTGCTGAAATTGCTTATGAGCGAGGTTATAATGATGGTTGGGATAGAGAAAAATATTCTGGACTTGTAGGAGACCCACAATGATTAAAATCAGTAAAACTTACCATCTTGCACTCACAGAGCAACAAGCAAAAGAACTCTATGAATTTTTGAGAGGGGCAAAGGATTGTGGTCATCTATCTACTGACCGAGATTTGGTGCTTGTCTATCACGAACTCAAAAAACTCTTTGCTGTTGGAATCCGATGAAAAAGTATCGTATCAAAAAAGAAACTTATGGTGATACTACAAAGTATTATCCACAACAGAAATTTTTGTATTCTTGGTATAATATCTTTGCCTATGAGGTTTATTTTGATGGTGGATATGATACTCTAGAAGAAGCACAGGAACAACTTTGTGAGTATTGTAGAGAACCTGTGGTAGAATACCTTGACTTTGACCCTAATGAGGATTGTAAATGACTAAAATGAAACTCACAGCACACCAACTCGCAGTTATTATTGATACAATCAACCACTCTCTAATGGTATCAAACTGGAGTGGTGTTTATACTCACAAGTCAAGGGAGGATGTAAGGAATGCGATTGCCAACATTATGGGTCAAATGAGTGTAGAGGTTATCACAGACAAAGCAGAATTCACGATTGATGCTGACGCAGGTATTTGAAATGACTGAACAAACTAAATCTATCCTTGCTGGAATACAAATCGAAAACATTTGCAAATTACTCGATGGTGAGGTAAAATACTACCACTGTTCTGACCTTCATTCAGAGCACAAGAAAATCGAAATTATCTACGACAAAAAGAAGAGAGGTGATAGCCTTGGGAATGTTTGATTACTTTCGTTCATCCTACGATTTGGGTGAGAAATTCACAAATGTAGTGTGCCAAACTAAAGACATCGAGGATGGTATTGGTGGCACAATGACAGACTACTGGTTAGATCCCAGTGGTCTTTTATGGTATCCAAGTTATATTGGATGTAGTAGAATGGAAATCTATGAAGAAGGGCATCCTAATTATAATCCTGAACGATCATGGATGAACTGGGAATGGATACCTACTGGTGTGCATGGTAAGTATCAACCATGTTATATCACAAAGTATATCGAAGTGTATCCTGCTGCTGGGCAAGAATCATGGGAAGATTGTCCTAGGTTGCGAATCCACTTCAGATATGGTAAGATACAGGACTTCACAGATGTAACAGGACGCTGATGCCCCGAGCAAAGAAGACTGAAGAGACCAAACCAGTAGCAAAGAAACCTGCTGCTAAGAAGAAGACTACAACCAAACCTAAGGCACCAGCAAAGAAACCTGCCACTAAACCTAGGGCAAAGAAGGTTGTAGAACCTGCTGTGAATATTGTTGCAGCAGAGCATAGTGATACTAAGTTCCCCTATGAGACATTCCCCTATCGTCTTGAACATAAAGAGGGAACTGGTAAAAAGATCTGCTGGTTTCAGCATGAATCACATGCAACTAAATACATCGAGCGACACAAACTACAGAAGAAAGAATACACTCTAGAGTGTAGTTTTATTAATTGAATCAGGAGCAATCGTTAAGAAATGGTACTTTATCAGCATTTCAAGATAAAATAGTATGGTAATCGAAAGAACCAACATGACACAAGACGAATGGATCGAGCTGAAGGCACTGAAAGATGCCATTACTTACGACCCTGCTTCTGTTCATCCTGCAAAGATGGAACGATTTACTGAACTCATGGTTCAGAGTTTAGAAGGTAAAGGTAATTTTGTAACTCGTACAACTCCAACAAATTACTGATATGAAATTCACTGAACTTGCAATCAAAACTTTACATGAAAAACTTGTTGAATTAGAGGAACGAGTTAAGTATCTAGAGGATGAGAATGTTGGTTTGACGAATGAATTGTACGAATTGCAGAATCACGTTGATATACTAAAAGAACCCAAATGGAAACACTTATTTGATTTTAATTTAGGAGAATAATATGAGTGAAGAACTGCAAGAGTTTGAAAATGATACACTCAAAGTATCTGAAAATGCTGATGGCACTTTGAGTATTGAATGGGATCCAGAAGATCCTAACTATGCTTTTCTCAATGACTTGACAGAAGCACAAATCACTGCTATGCTTGAAAAACTACTGACGGAGTATTCTAATGACGAGTCCTTACTGGAAAGTGATGAATGATGTGAGTGAAACTATCACAAGTTTCCTCACTGTTCGTGATATTCTAAGGGATTATAGTGATAGTCCCAAGATGGTTGAAGCTGCATTGACTCTACTCGATCATTATATTGAAGTGCAGGATGAAGCATTCATTAAAGCATGGAACGAAGTGGTCAAAAAACCACAAACAAAATACACTGATGATGAACTTGATGCGATGTGTGATGCTGCAGAACTAGAGCAAACTAAAAAGAACTATCGTGCTGCTATTGATGAATACAATGGTTTGCATATGAAGCATGAAGATCTTGTGACTGAGTATGATCGACTGCTATTGGATTATGAACAACTGCAAGATCTATTCTATAAGGTAGATTCTGAGCATGATGAACTCAAAGTCAAATATGATCAGTGTCAAGATAATTATCATACTGTTGTGAAGTCTCTCACAAAAAGAGATACTTTTTGTAGTTTTTGATACAGCAGTCTTAACTTGAGATGCTATAATCTCTAAATAATAACTTAATTGGGAGTCGATCTATGAATAATAAACAATGCTCTGTTTGTGGAGCAAAGTGGATCGACGGGCAGCATTATTGGTCTGGTACAGGTAAAAAAGGGAATGAACTAGATCTTGCTGGTCTCGTCTGCAACAATTTACCTGATGATAAACGCCAGAACTGTGCAAATCCCTGTTTAGGTAGAGAAGGCGGTGCAACCTGGGCACAAAGATTATCACAAACAAACAACGCATTAGGAGAGTTTGAACTTTGATCAGCATCCATAAGCAACACTAATCCATGACCCCTTGACTTTGGTGGGGCCATGCCCTATTCTAAGCAAGAGGTCAGGAAAATGCGACTTAAATCACATGAATCTCCACGCAATCGTGGTAGGAACACTAAGAGTCCTAAGCGATCCGCTAGGACTCGTCAACTCAAAAAAGCGAAAAAACAGTTTCTTGGGAGACTTCAACACAATGATTAGTCAACGCAAACTCGCAAAACTATTTCGGGAACCAGTAAAGAACGCTTCTGAAATCATCGAGGATCAACTAGATCGTTGTGACAAACGGTTTGAGATCCTAGAGGCAGAGAATCGTATGGGTGATGCTAGAGCACTTGCCATGGAATATATGGAGTGGGCAATTACAGAAGAAGGAGACAATTATGGTTTCCTATTCATGGAACGTATTGCTGAGTATTGATCATGTCTAGGTATGAAGTTCTCCTCCGCCGTGAAGGTGGATTGAATAAAACTGTCATCATTGATGACTGTATGAGTGAGCGTGAAGCAATGCACACTGCAGAATCAATGTATGGAATGGAGGCGCTAAGAGCAACCTGGCGTCCTAAAACAAATGTTCAATTTGGTGACAGTAGTAACTGTGACCACCAAAGTCATTCTAGTTCTGGAGGTTCCTCTCTTGATGGTAGTTCTTCCCTTGCTCTGCTACTTCTTGGTTCTATCCTTGTATTTGGCGGAATGGTACTTTCTTTCGTAATGGCACATTGGCCATGGTTTGTTGGTGGTTTCATTGTTATCTTTCTCCTGTGGTTGTGCTCTGAGGACTGATGAAAGATTGGCGAGTCTATTGTGAGACTGCATTCAACGGATTGCGGTCTAATGTACACAACTGGGGAAATCCTAAGTACACACGACCCATCACAAGAATCTATTACTTTGGTGTATTTGATTCTGGTAATCCCAACCCTACAGGATTAATCAGTGAGAATGCACTGCATAACAAATTGAGCGGTAAAAAGACCGTACTTGATCACTGTCTATCACCACAATTCATTTGTAGGATGATACTTGACAACCCAGACACTTATCTGGTAAACTATGAAGAGTTTGAACGGATGTTCTGGTTGTCCTGTCAAACTATTGTTGTCACACAGCAAGAGAATGAAGAACTCTCTTCGCTAACAACAAACGATGAGAGTGGTTACAGGGTTGCTATACCTACCCACCTCAAATATAACCATATTGGCATCAACCTTCTCAAGCGTGAAGAAGGTAAGAAACGATGGAAGGATTCTGTTATGATGAACTCCAACGTAATTGATGCACCTAAAGAACTGTTACAATACGAGCAGCGGTTCCTGATCGGGGCTTGACATCCCCACCCAAATCTGTTAAACTACATCCGTCCTGCAATCGACTGTGATTCTGGGACACAAACAAACCCCTTACGGAGAACTCCTAATGACTAATAACAAAGAATTGTATCCTATCAAGCATTGCCCTAAAGTGCGATCCTTGATTGATACTGTAACTAACTACAGGCACTCTTTTGCCCCAGAAGAGTTTCAGCGCCCTGAAGCCTGGGGAAAGAAAGATAAGAAAGATTATTTCTCTTCGCTCCTGATGAATCGCCTTGAAGGCAACTTTGTGGTTGTTGATCTTCAACTGGCAATCTCAAAACTGAAGAAAATTGCACCAAATGATCGTGCATATGACTTCTTCCAAGGACTGATTGATGAAGGACTTGAGTATATCATTCTCGATGGTAACAACCGATTCAAGTTTCTCACTTCGCTGACGAACAACGAGTGGGAAATTCCTAGGGGTACATATAAGTATGTCGTTGAGGATGACATTCAGACCCTGGTTGTTGGCCCTCATAACAACACATACTCCAAACTCCCCAAACTGGTACAAAAGATCATCGCAGATCGTGATCTTGTGATCAGTGAGTATGTGCAGATCAACTATAAGGGTCTCTCTGAAGTATTCACTAACGTGAATAGCGGAGTTCCTCTGAACAATCAAGAAAAGCGTAACGCATTTGATTCACCTTGGGCTGGATTTGTTCGTAAGATTCGTCACGAAAACGCATCTTTGCTCATCTCTATGTTCGGCACTGATTATCTGCGCCGTCTGAAGTCCGATGAATGGATCGCAGAGTGTTTGAATTTCGTTATTAACGTGACACCAGATAACATCGTGGGTGTTACCCAAACTTCGAAGGATAAACTGTATCTTTCTGATTATGATGACATCGAAGAAGATACCTACCTTGAAGCATTTTCTGAGTTGTCTGACTTCATCAATGCGATGATTAAGGATGAGGATGTAGAACTTTCTAACAAGTCTATTCTTCGTCCCAGCACAGTTATGAACACTTTCTGGATGATGTTCAACGGTATCGAAACTTATGAAGAAGTTGTTAAGGCAATTACTCTTCATGAGGAAGCATATACAGACAGTTCTATTGTGAACGATGAAGGTGATAACTACAAGTGGGCTTGTGGTGGTACTGGTGCTAAGAATAATGAACTCAAGATGCAGGTTCTTACTGCAATTGTTGACAAGGTAACTGCTGGAGTTATGGTTACTCACTGAACCGATAAGTAACGCTGATCATTGGGGGGTTGACGCCCCCCTTTTTTTGTGCCATACTAAAGACATGAAAAACACACACCTCGAACATCCCGAAGATTCTGTACTGCTGGGCAAGCAATCTGTGCAGAATGTTATCAAGTTTCTGCGTGAGCGTAATTCTACTGTCACTGTGAAATGGGACGGTGCTCCTGCTATTGTGTGGGGCACGAATCCTGAGAATGGTAAGTTCTTTGTTGGTACTAAAAGTGTATTCAACAAGGTGAAAGTCAAGATCAATTATACTCATGCCGACATCGAAAAGAATCACGGCACGAACCCTAAAGTTGCTGGGATTCTCCACACTTGTCTCGAAACTTTCCCGAGGATCGAAGGCGTTTATCAAGGTGATTTTATTGGTTTTGGTGGTACGAATACTTTTACTCCCAACACTATCACTTATACTTTCGATTCCATTCCCAATTCTGCTTCTATTGTGTTTGCTTGTCATACTTCTTATGATGGTGACACGATGAAGACTTTGGAAGCAAGTTTCGGAGTTCCGTTCTATCTCAAACATAACTTCATGTCCACTTATTTTGTAAATACTGATGCAACAGTTAGCACCCGTCGTCGTAGAGTTGACTATCTACTTGCTCTTGCAAGTGTGGTTAGTAATTTTGTTAAGTACCCTGATGCAAAAGAAGTAGCAAAACTGCAGATTCTGATTAATAAGTGCATCCGTGATAATCGTCCTGTTGATTGTATCTCTGGCAATTTGTTGCTGCTGTTCAATCTCATCACCAAAGCAAAGGAAATGATCATGGAAGGTTTGGAATCTGTTGAGCAGGTTACTGCTGAGATCGTCTATACTGGCATCGAAGTTATACCTGGCCATGAGGGTTTCGTTATGTCTAACCAGTACGGTGCATTTAAGTTAGTCAAGAGGCAAAAGTTCTCGTTCTACAATTTCACTCTCCCTAAGAACTGGTGACACTGTGCCAGTTGGTCAAACTGTCCACCATTCCCCCCAAACGCCCCGATCCCATGCAATACTATAAAGGTAGTCAAGAGAAGGCAATGCCCGACATCAAATACGAGATGAATTATTCTGATCCTAAGTATCAGGAATACATCTTCAAAGATGGTCAATATATTGGTGAGATCTACGGTGGTGTTCTTGAAGGATTTGAACTCCGTAAAGTGAATGGAATTGCCATTGAAGACAGTGGTGTTACTACTGATCTCGAAACTATCGCATACTTCGATACAGTTTGCGATGCTAAATCTTTTGTTAATCAAGCAGGAGGACTCTAATGTTCACGTTTCTTACTATTGGTGCGGCATGGTTCGCATTTGGTTATTGTGTGACTGATATTTTCCAAACATATCAGGCAAACAAACGAATTGATGAAATTATTAAAGACTTTGAGGAGACTGAAAAATGAACCCTGACACTTACACTTTCGCTGGTGATGCTACCACCTTCCTTGGTCTTATTGGTGTGGTTTCGACTGCTATTATTATGGTTACTGCCTATCGTAGGTACTGGAACTCTCCTTATCGTCGTTGAGAATTAATTATGAACATTGAAGACATGCCGATGACCAATGAGCAATATGCTCACATCAAGAAAGAACTTTACAAACGCAAGAAACTGCGTCAGGCTGTAAAGAACAATGCCAAATCTGCCCGAGGATTTGGTTATGACTATCAACCCATTCAATTCCCCGCAAACTGATTATGATGCAACAAGATAACACTGTCCGTAATGCTAGTATCATTGGTGTTTCGTTTGTTCTCTCTCTGTTTATCATCAATGCTGTAGTTGGTCCTCTCTATAATGTGTGGGCACAATCTCTACAAGGTAAAGCAGAACTTCAGAAAGCAGAATATACTCGTCAGGTAGCAGTGTTGGAAGCACAAGCAAAGAAAGATAGTGCTCAACAACTTGCTGATGCTGAGGTGATTCGTGCTTCTGGTGTTGCTAAAGCAAACCAAATCATCGGCAACTCACTGAAAGATAATCGTGAATATCTTCAGTACCTTTATATCACTGGTCTGGAAGAAGGATCGAACAAAGGTAACGTGACCATCTATGTTCCCACTGAAGGTGGAATGCCTGTACCAACACTTCAGATGAATAAGTGAACTTTATGATTTACAATTAAACTCATAAAATAAGATGATGGGGCAGGGGGTTGACTTCTGCCCTTTCCTCTGCCATACTATAAGAGTCAAACAAAGGAACACACATGTGGGACGAAATTGCTGACATGCCTGGTGAAATCTTCGACATTACTGAATGGAAGGAGATTGAGGCAGAAAATGAAGAGTCTGGATGGGATCTCTTCGGTTTCGATGATCAATCCAACTGAGAACAAATGACTGTTATCAATCAGCAACATTGGGACACTCTTTATACCAAACTCTACGATGCGTATGAACAGTGTTCCAAGAATTATGACGAGACTTACCGACAATTTATTGGTGAGATTCTCGATCACATGATTAACAACAAACCCTATCTCAACATCAAATGACTATCATCAACCAGATCAATCTCACTCAAGATGAAGAGAATTGTATCATGCTGCTGCTCACTGAAGCACGGCAACTTGGATACCCTAGCAAGAAAGAACCATGGTATCCTGTTATTGATAGCATTGTGAGCAAATATACCAAACGAAAGTATCGCAATCAAACTCGATGACTGACAAAGCACGAATCATCTCCAGTTTTGTACTGTGTTTCGCATATGTAATCACCTTATATGTTGATGAGGTGATTGGTGCTCGTTTATACCTTGCAGGCAACATCCTGGCGCTCCCCTACATGGTTCAGAATAAGTGTTGGGACATTGTTGCACTTCTAGCATTCTTCATTGTTGTAGGTCTTCCTAAGGCAATCTCATGAAGTTGTTATTTCACAAGGCCCCCGAAGGTTATCACTATGAACGCACCGATTTTAAGACTAATATTAGTGCAATTTGGATTGTTAATGACAATCACTTTAACTATTGTGGGTGCTCTGGTATTAAGTCGATCTGGGGATTCTACAACACCAAGACCAAACAATTCCACGCACCAGTTAATAGTAAGACAGTGGGAAGTGTAGTTGATCTGAATAAAACTACTGCCTACAGTGCGATGCAAAAGTTAAAAGATAAGTTGACTGAATCAGTCTGATAAGCAACGCTGATGGATCAAGGGGTTGACTTCTGCCCCTTGATCCTTTATTGTATTCACATACCAATCAATTCGTTATGCAACTCCGTCCCCATCAATCCCGTGCTCTCGATGCAATGAATCAGCACAAGATCGGTCAGATCATTGTGCCTACTGGTGGTGGTAAGACTCTTATCATGATCATGAATCTGCTGCAACGTTTTGTGCAGAATCCTGGTCAGGTTGCTGTTGTTGTAGCACCCCGAATCCTGCTGGCAGAGCAACTCTCCGCAGAGTTTCTAGAGTTTATCACCAGTGCCAATGTGTTGCACGTTCATAGTGGTGAAACTCATCACTATTCTTCCACCAAGTCCGAGAAGATTGCGGATTGGGTTACTCAACATGCGGACACTAATCGTATCATCTTCACGACCTACAATTCTCTGGGTCGTGTTGTTGATGCTGGTGTGAATGTCGATGTGGCATACTTCGATGAAGCACACAATTCTACTCAAAAGAATCACTTCATTGCGGTTGCTGCTACTTCGATGTCCGCAGATAGCAAGTATTTCTTTACTGCTACTCCCAAGCATCACAGCAATCCTAATGCTAACGGCATGAACAACGTTGGTATCTACGGCAAGATCATTGAGTCCGTTCGTGCTAAGGAACTGATCGACGGTGGTTGCATCATTCCTCCGCAAGTCTCGACCTACAAAGTAGACATCACCCGTGACAAACGCACTGCTGCAGAGGCAGACCGCAACATGATTGTGGACATTCTCGATAGTCTGGAGCAGGACAATCCTAAGGTGCTCGTTGCTGCTCCCAGCACCAAAGTGATGTGGAATATGCTCTCTAACTCTGACATCCTGAAAGAGTTGGAGGATCGTGGATTTAACATCCTTCACATTACATCTAAGCACGGTGCTTATGTTAATCGTACCAAGGTGAATCGTGAGGTGTTCTTTGACACTCTGACCGAGTGGGGCAAAGATCCTAGCAAGAAATTTGTGCTTCTTCACTATAGCATTCTGTCTGAAGGTATCAACGTTCCTGGTCTGACTACCTGCATCATGTTGCGTCAGATGCCTATCATCGAGATGGCACAGACTGTAGGCCGTGTTATCCGTATGGACAAAGATGATGCCAAGGATATTGCTTCTGGCAAGATTCCTGCTGGTTCTTGTCACCTCTATCGCAAGCAGTTTGGTAGTGTAGTTGTGCCAGTGTTCACCAATTACGGTAGTGCTATTGCCAAACGATTGCAGGGTGTTGTTGATTGCATCTTTGTGCAAGGTCTCCCTGCTATCTCTACCATGACTCGTTGAGTTCTTTACACTTTTCATTTTTTCGGTTTCGGGGGTGTCGGGGATGACCTGATGCCCCTTCTCTGTAGAATTGCAGATTTTTGAGGTTTTGACCCCAGTGGTGGCAAGGGTTCTCAGGCGAGACGCAATCGAGATCAGCAGCGACCCCAGACCCTAGCATCATTCCCCACTGTGACAGTTGCCCAAAGTGTCCACCATTCTCCCCACAGGGCACCGCTGGCCCTTATGATTACAAAGTAATCGGAAATCAAACAAATGCGAGTCGATGTCATCTGTCCTTCAGCACCGTGGGAGAACACTACCACAGACGAGGATCGTGCATATGATCTCGCCTATGATCTCTCTGAAGAGTATCAGTGTGGCGTAGATCTTCGTTATAACGAGACTGGCATCATTTTCACCACTGTGTACGCTTGATCATGAATCTGTATATCATCAACGAAGTTCTGTCTGATTATACCTCTGGCATGGTAGTTATTGCTGCTGAGTCTAAAGAATCTGCCCGTGAGTTCTTTATTGAAAAGTTCAGTGAATATCATGCTGATGAGTTCGATAAGTATGGCAAGTTCACTGTTATCGAAGGTGTGAATCATCCTGCTGGTATTGTAGACTATGTGTACGGTGGTGGTTGATGACTTTAGAGTTTTTACTTGCTGCCATCCTATCAGCCAAGCAGGCAAATATGATCCCAAATCCTGAATATGTGGATCGGTATTGTGCCATGCTAGTTGGCATCCCATACGCATCTGACAACTTTGATGATAGCGAATGGGAGCAATTTAAGGTATGCAGAGAAGTTATGGGTGAGAGTTAGACTCATAAGCAACACTGATCAGAAAACGCTTGACTTTCCCCCTGATCCCTGCCATACTAAGTTCATCAACCAAAGGGAACACATGACCCGACAGTTTCACAACATGAGCATCGAAGATCGTGAGATGTTTGCTTATAATTCCTACCGTGAAAAGCAACGTGCTGAGATTGATCGAATCAATGCACATCCCGAGCAACGGATGAAGTATTGCTTCGAGTTTATTGTTGGTGCTGATGAACAAACCCGTAAAAAGTGTTTCGATAAAATTGCAGAATACTCTGCACAACTTGACTGGTCTGAAGCACACTTCTGATTCCTGATTCACTCTTACTCTGCCAAACAAATGTACACTCTCATCACATTCGGTTCTGATAAACAACTCGCAACGAGTTGGTGGAACTCTCGGACCAAACATGACACGCAGCGTAGTGCTGAACGTGCTGGTCTTAGTTGTCTTCCAATCGCAGGCACTTTCGGTTACGTTGTTGTAAAGGAGTTTGGTGAAACTTCCTGGGTTGTTGTAGATGAGATGATGCCCCCAAACACATCAGTTTGGTTTGAGAATGACCAGTTTCATGTTCAACCTGCCCGTAAACTTGCACTCGTCTGATGAACTCTAATCTCTCAAAGATTAAACCCAAGCTGAGAACAACTGGTCGTGTCTCAGGTAACTTCGGCAAGAACAAAGTGCAGGCAGGATCTACACTTAACGAGATCGGAGTTAGCAAGGCAAAGACTATCAAATGTATGACACAAGACGAATACCTGAATCGTCTATATGTTGCATTTGATAACACTGAAGATCCAAAACTCAAGAATTTCATTTACACTCAGATCCGTAACATTCACGTTCAACGAGGTACATGGTGATGCGAATTAAGTATTTTGGTGTAGGCATCATCACTCTGTCCATTATGATCGGATGGAACGCATTTCTGATTCAACGTGATGCGGAACTGTTCCGCGCAGTCTATACTCAAACCGAGAAGAATTGACATGGAAATGGTAATGATCGAAACAGAATACTACGAGATTGATCTAGACCTCTATCACAAAGTTTCGTGGTACGCTGAACAAATGGGTGTGACAGTAGATTATATTATGGATGAGTATGTGATCGATGATTGTTTATATGTGCCTGATGATTTGACTCCATACGATTATGAAGAAAACGAGTGAATTGTCAAGTAAAAACTCATAAATGTTGCTTATCACACTCATAAGCAACACTTATCCAAAAACGCTTGACTTTCCCCGCCAGACCTGCCATACTATGTTCATCGGGGGTTGAGAGAGATCCCCACCACAAACCTCAAACAAATGACTGTCGCTTTCCAAACCAACATCACTGACACCACCTATAACGGTTGGACGAATTACGAGACCTGGAATGTTAGTCTCTGGATTCAGAATGATGAGAGTCTGTATGATGCGGCAAAGACTTGTGCTGATTATACTGAACTCTGTGAACTGTTGTATGATTGTGGTCAGAAAGAAACTCCCGATGGTGTGAAGTGGAATAGCAAGAAAGTTAATCATATTGAGATCAACGAAATGCTGCAAGATCTCTGATTCAATGTCTCGCAAATCTCTGACCTTCAAATCACCTGACAAAATGAATCTTTTCACTGTTCTGATCATTGTTCTCTGCCTCATTTCCCCTCAAGTTCGTTATACTATAGGATCTGCATTTGTCTTCGTCGGTAACACTCTGCAAGGGCAAGTTCATGAGTGATGCTGATAAAGTAATCTACCTGGAAAGTCTACTCTCTGAGGTGATTCAAACGCTAGAGATGACACAATACGACATCGAAGATGCAACCGAGTCGCATAATGTAGTGATGAAAGCAGATAAGTTCTACGATCAAATGCTCACCATTCTTCACGCTAACTGATGTCCCGAGAGCAACGCAAACTGAATCAAGTTCGCACACAAAGTACACCCATCAGGCCGATACTTTTCAACAACAAACCAACAAACAAGACTCACAAATGAGCATCGACCTTTACACTGAAATCATCAAACACAAACAAATGACTAACACCTTCGATCGTGATTCTCTCATCTCTGATTATGCTGAACTAGTCGTAGATAGCATGGACATGGATACACTAGTACGATTCGCATTTGATATGCTAGTAGAGAATATGGAGAAGATGACTGATAACGAACTCGTAAAAGAAGCAAACGACTATTATCCTGAATTGCTAGAAGAGTATAGCATTGATCCTGATATTTACATCTGAAGAATAACACTATCATGAACACTACCACTAACAAGATGAATCACGATTACTACAACACTGATTACATTGAACGAGATGATCTTGATTGGGATGATGTAATGAAACCAGATGAATATCTCGATCATTTGGATAGGCGTCTGTATGAAAGGTCTCAAAGGATCTATGATTGAGTTCCGCGTAGTTTTCCACAGTTAGATATACTCATTGTGGAAAAACCTGTGGAAAAAGTGTTAATTAAAAATGTACAAAAAAATACATGTGCGTGAAATGTATTGAGAGATAAATGTACTCTAGAGATGCAAGTTAAGCCCGTTCTACCACGACTCAGAGCATTTGTCAAGTGTCACCGACCAGAAATCTTAGTGGCACACCCCATCTCCCAGACCCCCCAGAATGCCCTATATTAGGTTCATCGGAGGGGAGGGGATCTCCCACTACCTCCGACCTCTCTAAACCCCCTTCAATCGCCTCTCATGCGTAAGATCGAACGTCTGATGAATGCTGCTATCACTGCAGGCAAAGACTTCAAACTCGATAACACTGAAGTCGTTGCATGTTCCTTCGTTACTGATGTCTTTCTCCATGGCAATCTGATCGCTCGTATTGGTGAGACTTGGATCGAACTTTTCGATGGTGGGTATCAGTCAAACACCACAAAGTCTCGCCTGAATGCTATTCTCTCCGAGCATGGAATTGGCGATGAACGTGTATTCCAGAAGAAGGGACAATGGTTCTTCAGTTCTAACGACTACGGGACGATTCCTTTCTTCTCTGGTATGCGTCTCGCTTGATAAGTTTTCCACAGGTTATACTCAAATCTGTGGAAAACTATTCTCAAAATCATCAATTCTCCCCCCTCGAAACAACAAACATGTCCATCTTCACTATTCGCGTGGCCCCTGGATCTTTGCCCCGTCCTTATATGGCAAAGAAAATTAAAGACGGATCGGGTTATCGTGCTGCCATCTGGTCACATAAAAAAGTCTTGAAAGATTGCATGATTGGACATGTATTCAAACTGGTCAAATATGCTGATGGAACTGTCACCAAATACGCAACAAAGCAAGAAGCAGAAGACTTTGCAAAGCGTCTTGTTTTTGATTTTGAGATGACAGGTGTAGATCTGCCATAATACCCAAGGGAATGAGATGCGCCCTATAAAGACACTCACTGTTTAACCCCTAACTAACAACGAACCGACCTACTATGTCTAAGCAAGTTCTCATCTCCATGCTCCGTCAAGGTAACACTGGCAACGAGATTCTGTCGATCCTCGATACCATCACCAGCGGCACGATTAGCGAGGGCAATGATGACACTCAGAGCGACAATGTTCCCACTATGGAGATGATCGACTTCTGATGAGTTAGATATACTGAGGGGCAGTCAATTGCCCCTCTCTCGATATAACTTAGGGCGGACAGGCAGTATGATATAACGTTATCGTGATATCGGGGCGCCCTTATATTAATAAAAGGGTCCCTTGTAATCTATAAAGTGTTACGAAAGGCATCTAAATATATCTCTGTTTATTTTTCCAAGGGACTCCAAGAAAATAAAAACGGCCGCCGAATATATAAGAGTGGGTCCCCTTTTAGGGTCTCTATAATATAAAAAATTTTTCTGAGGAATAAAATGGACTATTGGGTAATTCGCTATACTGACACAAAGAACGAGACGAAGTTCGTAGGGATTCTAGGAGAATCTGAGGAACGCGCAGTGGATTCCTTCAAGTGGTTCGTCAAGGAAGCCGTTGAAGATTCTATCAAAGTTCTCACGTTAGAGGAATTCAAAGATATTCGTGAAGCCTACGGATTGAACCGCGATGAAATTACAGAGGAGGAATTAACACCTTTTCAGAGAAGTATCAAAAGAATCTACGAGAGTCCTGAGTTTCAGGCAAGCCTCGCTAGTGGTGGGTATGATGACTACTAAGCATTATGTGAGGGTTGCGATACCCTACGATCAAACAAAACAGGCAGGACCAATCTTTCACAATTTATCCAAATTTCTCGAAGAGGAGGGACACTTGGAGTGTTGTGATACGAAAGGTCAGTACCTGTTATTTGATGAGAAGGAAGCACACCGCGTAGCTAGAAAACTCTCCGAGTATAGATATATCACAGAAGTACTTGAAGAGGTATGACATGTCAAGAAAGTTTATCATAGAGTTAGAAGAGACCCCAGAAGGGGATTTAATTTTAGAGTTTCCTCAAGAGATTATTGATGAACTCGGATTAATGGAAGGAGACGTATTAAGGTACGAAATTGATGACGACGGAACTGGTGTGAGAATGTTTAAGGACATTTGAGAAAAAAAAACCGCGTAGCCCGTTTACCGCGTAAAACTTAGAGGTATATTATAGCATGACTGAAGAAAATCCCAACACGAAACTGAAGGAACTATTACTTCAACAAGATCGTGGATACATGGACTTTAAATTTAAAGATAATGAGAAAGCACATGAGATCATTAATGATATCATTACAAAACTCATTGAACGCACCAGTGATATTGAAAAGTATATCAAAGAAAGTGTAGAGACTCGATTGGATAACATTGAGAAGTTTGTTACTACAGAACTTCTTGGTAAATCGAGTCTACAGTACAAACCTCCTGGGAATGATGATTACGTTGGTCTTGGTGGTAATCTCGATCTTATTTACGAACGTCTAAATAAAATTGAGAACCAACTATTTGACCAGGGTAAGTAAGTAATGCCTTGCAACAGTAAATCATGTCCAGATTTTAGTCCACTGAATGATCCCAATATTGGGGTCCTCATGTCTAAAGAGAACTATCCAAAGAGAAATACGAATCACATCAATGCTCCTACTTGGGAACGTGATCGTGTGATGTATGACTTTGATGATGTGTGTCAGTCTGTTGCGCCCAATCGTTACAGCACATATTCTACAAGTCCAACAACTACACCTGATTATCTCTTCGGCAATAAGAATGATATTGGAGATAACGCAGGAAAATTAAATGCTCCCATCGTCACAACGAAGTGGTGGGAGGCTAATGGATTTGCATGTACCAATGCTCTTGTTCCTGGTGCAATTGTAAATCCTGTAAAAACTCGTTACTGGGATCACTATCCATCAGAGATTAGTTTTGAACCAAACTTCTCGGATAGTTGGTTCTATTACATGTTTGATACCTACAACGGAGTCACTGGAACACCTTGCCACTCTTGGTGTTTCACAGTGACTTATTTTGCTGGAGGTGGATCTGGTGATGGTGCTACGGCTCCACGCTGGACTTATCAGATGAGAAAAACCCCGTTTGAATGTCCTTGCCATCCAGACGAAACCTACATCAGATATAACTTAGAAGATGGAATAACCAACCCTGCATACGATGAAGATGCATATCCATTGTTCTGGGCAGTTGGTACAAAACGTCAAGCAGTAGCATTTCGCTACACAACAAAGAGTTCAGCAGTAATGCTTCGCTATAGACCAAATGAAGGCAGTGAAAGTCATTTAGTCTATAGACACAATGCATCCTTGGGGAACTACATCTATACTCGCTGGGGTATTAAGATGTGGGGAAGTAAAGAGGACTATGGAACTCAATATCCCAATGGATATGAATCTCGCCAGAACGTATCATTCTCAAATGGTATGATCTTGGATATGACATTCAGATCACATAGAACAGATAGAAACCACGCTAATACTGAAGTTAAGGTCAACGGAGTTGTATCACTACCTTCTGGTGGATGGCCATCAAGTAGAACAAGAGTTGCAGTGAAACCAACCAGTTTGGTCACTAACTCAATTATCACTCAAGAGATTATGGGGGACATCATTATTGTTCCTGTAGGAGATAAAGATAATCCAAGTGGAAAGATTGGTGGTGTACCTGTAGATTTCATGCTGAAGGAATCTAAGTTTGTTGGTGGATTGTTTGCTGTGAGTGGCAATTCTGGTTGGAATACTTTTGCCAACAACTACATGGTATGGACCAACAACATGCAGAATAATCTTGTTGGTAGAGAAGTCAATATCATCAATAAGAAGATTCCTGTTTCTGCAGGAGCATATTCCCTAGAAATGGCAATCGATGATGAAGGTACGATTGCAGTAGATTCCTACGGTGTTACCAATGAAGGTGATGATTATATCCTAGTCTCATCTGATGAGAATAAACAGTTTACAGTATCGGGTGGATATAATGGATCTCCCATCACTGGTACCTTTACTGTTCAGAAAGCAGGGTATATCAATTTCCGTATCAAGGTGAGGAATGGTGGCACTAATACAAGTTGGACTGCCAATCCTGCTGGATATGCAATCGTTCTCAAGAACCTCGCTGGATCCATCGTATGGACCTCTAGGAACGCTGTGAATGGTATCAATGGTGGAGACTGCTTCAGAGGTATGACTCTCAAGCAGGCAGGGTTTGTAGACTCATGGAATGGATCTGAAGGAGTTGCATTTAAATCAACTTCTGGTGATTGTTGGGTATCAAATAATACAACCGTCTTCAAAGACTACACAATGAATGGTGGTCTTCGCATAAGAATGAAAATCAATTCTGAGTGGGATAGTAACACAAATCAATATAACACAATTTGGAAGATAGATCGCATACTCAATCGTGGGTATGGGTATTCTCCTGGGAATGGTGTGGACTTTGTTGATCAAAATAAGTTTGTATTGTACTTCCCAGATAAAGATGCTGAGGATAGAATATCAGTCACTCTGGTTATCTCAGAAACTCAGGATACTCAAGAAGTGGTTGACGATGTTGATTACCTATCAACCAATATGACTGTCAATGGATGGGCCATTAAAAATGTAAAGCATAGTGATAATGAGTTCAATATGCACTTGGCAGAACTCTCTAACGGAACTGCAGACTTTACGAAGGATGCAGTATATACTGCAAGCAATGGTCAGAATATCAAAGTTGTTGCTGGATGGGGCATTAAGGATAGAGCAATATTAATTGGCAAGTACGAATTTAAGAAAAAAGAAATAGAATATGGTACAGCAATTCCAAATGAGGGGATTCCGTTTGCACCAAAAATCATCAAACCAAAGTGTGTTGCAAAAATCGAAAATGGTCGTGTTTCTAGAATAAAGATCATAAGTAAGGGCAGGGGTCTTACAAATAAAAACATCGAAAATATTAAACTTTCAGTATCGCCTCCACCAACCTACTTTAATCACGATTTGTACAACACTCTAATCAATCAAGGAGTGTCTGTAGCAAAAGCAAAAAGAAGATGTAAGGGTACTGGTGTCATTGCTCAACTAGAACCAATCATTTCTCGCGGCCGTTTGGTTGATGTAAGAGTATTGAATGGTGGATCTGGATACTCATCTACAAATCCACCTGACGTATTTGTTCCTTACATTGCGAGGAAGATAGATACAGTTGCCAGAGAAGCAAAAGATATAAACATTGCTGAGGCAGATAATTATAGAGTATTTAAAGAATCTCCAATTTTCCAATCATATAGCAAAACTGGATTAGACTGGCAGAGTTATTCTAAGAAACAGTCCGATGTTCATAATGAAGTTATTACATCTAGATTAAAACCAGATGTCGATTCCATGCGTCAAAGTAATACCAAAAGATCTTTTAGATATGAAGATCGTGGTGTCAAGAAAAACTTCATTAGGGCATTCAGTGAAAATGATTTAACTGCAGACCAGCAGCAGCAAATCAAAAAACTAAAAGAGAGAAGAGATGAGTATAGTAATATTCCATCAGTGACCAAATTCAATTCTGAAAATATTACTATTGCAAATACAACCACTCAGAATATCACTACTGGTAAATGGACCGAGGAACAAACTCGTGCTGTGAATACTTACATCACCAACAAACTTTCTGCAAGTCAAAGAAGTGCTTTCAGTACATATTCTTCAGTATCCACAATAAGTCTATCGAGTCCTACTGGAACAGTAATCAATACATCTGCTGCTCCAGAAGGTACTGAAGATGTAGTGAATGATATTTCAGCAAAATCAAATCCATCATTGGTGAAGAGTAAAGTTCCATCAACAAGTGAAGGAAATGTTAGTTACACTAAAGAGTTCAAAGATTTCACCAGAAAATTAGGAAAGGGAAATCCAAATGTACGATATGGAAAGGACTATGTGAACTCTGTACCAAACTCTATCCAAGTTCAGGAAAATCAACTCACAGAATCATTAGATGAAATGTGGGAAAGAGATCTTGAAGACTATAGGTATGGTACTTGGAATAATACGTCCATGATGGTCACAGAGAAATCGTTCTTTGCATTACCATGCCGTGATGATGAGAATTTATATCTGATGAGAAGATTTTGTCCAGATCCAAGGCCTTGGACACATATCACAATAAGATTGGGTGTAATCAAAAATCCACCAGATCCAAATAATCCCGACTTAACTGTATGCACAAAATGTTTGGAAGATCAACCAGCCCTACAGACAGTTCTGCAGCAAATCAGAAATACATTCGAAGATTCTACTCTTGATATTGAAGATGCTTTTTGTGTCAGTGAATATGGATTACCAACTCTAGGTTGGTATGGTGGAATGGGTCTTGGTGTGACGCAAAACGCCACTACATATGCAGTACCATTCTCAGATAAAGGAGGATACATTGGGGGTGTTTGGTATAACAACATTAATAGTCTAATGGAACTTTCTGGATATAGAGTTGGTGACCGTATGGTTTCGGATGGATGCCGTAGTTATGAAGTTCATGGCAGATTGCAAATCTATCATGACTTGACTCAAGAGACTAAAATATTTGCGGAGTCTGTTGACAAATATGGAAATCCATATGACTTTGTTTGCAACAGGCAATATGGTGATTTGGGTGAGGAAGACCTATATATTACAGAAGACGCTCAGAATAATGATGATTCTGAAGCACCAACACAATTAAGCGAGACTGTACCAGAGGGTTATTGATATGCCAGGACTAGCAGCAACTGTAGCGGGCACTTGTAGTGGTCATGGAGTGTGCATTCCAGAGCACATTCACCAATTTTTAGGTGCTTGCTCCCCTCCATATACTTCACCATTCCCAATTATACCAAAACCAGTCTCAACTAAAGACGCAACTTGTAATTGGCCTCCCTTAAATACTCGTTTAAAGGTACCTATTGCCAGAAATGTACTGATTAATGGTCAAGTTCCGCTCCTTCATGGTGATTTATTGACCATTCATCCCTCATCATGTACAAATTTAGTTACAAGATTGGTCCCTTCGGGTGATAGTTGTGCAAGATTGGACCAAAAATCGATTCCATGTGGCAAATTATCAACTGAAGACATGATTTATAATGGCAGGGGGCATGATAGGAAGGTCTATGCGAGCGGAAAATCGGTTCTAGTCAATGGTAGACCACTTGCAACGGTAGGAGATCCACTAGGACCGCCTTGTAGATCAGTAATTGCTAGCGGTTCAATCAATGTAATGGTTGGCAAATGACCCAAAATATGGTATACTACTCAAGTCTTTAACCGATATCCGAATATGGCAAAGCGTCCTTCACTGACAAACAAAGATATCATCGAATCCAAACCCAAAAAGTCTCGTCAAGGTCTTGGCAAGCACACTAAATATGCTTCTACCAGTCGAAATAAGGCTCGAAAGCGTTACAGGGGTCAGGGATGATCAACTTTTACACTAATTTTTGCTAACATGCAGGGTATTACGCTCATTTGAGTGTAGTACCCTTTTATTTTCGGGATAGCAACCCCGTAAAAAGTTCTGTTTTAATCTATTCTTAGGAGAAAACAGATGGCAATGAACTCAAATCCTGACAGAGACACCAAATACATGAAGGAAATGTGGGGTACTACTAGATTAGTTACCGATTACGTTCCCGAAATGCGAAAAAATGACCCACCCATCGATAGGTACTCACGACCATGTGGAGGTAAGGGTGGTTTTGATGATTATGTGGAGCGATGGCACTAAGATATCCCATATAAATAATACAAAATAGAAGTATAGTGTCATATAATGGCAGATTCCGATAGTATTTTTAGGGCTACGCCTAGATCTTTTAGAGATGTAGGCACAAATTTCAGCAAAAATCCCCTAACTAACGACGTAATCTCTCTCAGAGACGAATCTGCCGTTACACAATCTATTAAAAACTTGATTATGACCAAGTTTGGTGAAAAATTAATGGATCCATCAATTGGTTCTGATGTATATAATATGCTATTCGAACCTCTTGATGCATTTTCTGCTATAGATTTGAAGGATAGGATACTAAATACTATTAGAAATTTTGAACCTAGAGTTGATGTTTTAGATGTTCTTGTGACTGCTATAGAAGATGATGATAGTGCAATAGTAGTTACTCTGACATATAGAATTATTGGAGAACCTCAAATCATTAATAACAAATTCCTATTAGAGAGACCAGTAAATTAATGAAACCATCAAATTTAACTACTCTAGATTTTAATGAGATAAGGGAATCCATTAAATCATACATGAGAACCAGACCAGAGTTCTCTGATTATGACTTCAATGGTTCAACTCTATCGTATTTGCTCGATGTTCTAGCTTATAATACGTATTACACTTCATTTAATGCGAATATGGCATTGAATGAACTATTTTTGGATACCGCAACCATTAGAGACAATGTTGCGAGTCTAGCAAGAATGCTAAATTACGTACCTAGATCAGCAAAGGCTGCTTGGGGGTGTGTGACTCTTCAGGTGCAGACAGAATTCAATCAGACCCAATCATACCCTGGAACTGTCACGATTAAAAAGGGTACGGTTGCTGGTGGAAATAATGGTAGACAGAATTTCACCTTTTCCATCACACAAGATAAAACAGCAGAAGTAGATAAGACAACTGGTATTGCTACCATAGGACCATTTAAAGTTTATGAAGGTGATCTATTAAGTTACACATATACAGTTGATACGACAACAAATCAAAAATTCATCGTTCCTAACGATTGGGTAGATATTGATACTTTGCAAGTGTATGTAAAGCAAAATGCCCAGTCTACAACTGTAGATAGATACAATCTAGTAAAAAATATCACCAACATTGATAGTACATCAAGA
>Ga0208221_1000004_pt1 | contig 68049 bp, 92 predicted proteins | sample LakMenEpi26Jun09_FD_150734 | JGI IMG/M metagenome (GOLD analysis project Ga0208221, IMG submission 150734) | Freshwater microbial communities from Lake Mendota, WI - 26JUN2009 deep hole epilimnion (SPAdes) | ecosystem: Environmental > Aquatic > Freshwater > Lake > Epilimnion/Euphotic zone ... | reverse complement strand
TTGATGTATTTACTTGCGGCGAATCAGAACCAAAGATTGCTTGTGACATTATCATTGAACAACTCAAAGCAATGGATTATACCTTAGAATATATTGATCGATAGCTACATGGGGGTTGACACCCCCCTTTTTTTGTGTTATGATATGGACAAATCTGCTGAGATTCTATGGCATCTTTAAAGCGGGCTACTAAAATGCTTACTAAAGCATTAGATAACCCAGTATACACACATGATCAACACGTTGAAATTCTCAAGCGTCGTCATGAAATTAAGAAACTACGTCAAAACCTACAAAACTATGAGCGAGCAACCCGTGGATTTGGATACAACATCGACCCAACTATCTTTGAACAATCAGTCAGTGAAGTTAGTGACAGTGACTCCGAAAGCGGAGGAAGCGATGGCGTATATTGCGAGGGTGAGCAACCCGAACAACCAGGAGAACCCGAAGATTTCGGGGCTGCTTAAGTATTGTATTGAACATGGTCACTGGAGTGTCTTTGAACAGGCACACATGACCCTAGAGATTAATACTACTCGTGGTCTGGCAGCTCAAATTTTGCGCCACCGTTCGTTCACATATCAGGAATTTTCACAACGATATGCTGACACTAATCTTCTGACTGAAGAGATTCCTTTGCCAGAACTTCGTCGTCAAGATACCAAGAATCGTCAGAACTCTATTGATGATCTTGATCCTGAACTTGTGATTGCTTTCCAGCGACGAATGAAAATGTTGTTTGCTGAAGCCCAAGAACTATATGATGATATGCTTGGTGCTGGTGTTGCTAAAGAGTGTGCTAGATTTGTACTGCCACTCGCTGTTCCCACAAGAATTTACATGACAGGATCTGTAAGGTCGTGGGTACACTACATAGAATTACGCTCAGCAAATGGTACTCAAAAAGAGCACATGGAAATTGCTGAGATGTGTAAAGAAATTTTCTCTACACAATTCCCGACTGTCGCCCAAGCTTTGGAGTGGAACTGATGCCTACTTACCCCGTAATTCATAAAGAAACTGGAGAAACCCAGGAACTCTACCTGTCAATGAAAGAGTATGACCAATGGAAAAAAGACAATCCCGATTGGGATAAAGACTGGTCTAAAGGTTGTGCTGGAGTAGGTGAAGTTGGAGACTGGAAAGATAAGATGAATAAAACTCACCCTGGCTGGGCTGATATTATGAAGAACAAGGTAGCGAAAGCTCCTGGTTCCCGTGTCAACTGGTAATTTTACAATAAACAATTATGCCACGAGCAAGAAAAAGAAACACCCCCGACATTGCTGGTATGAGCACCAAGCAAATGAAAAGGAAGAAGCCAATTAGTTCTGATTATCTTCTGAATATTGAACCGCTTACAGATAATCAGCGTATTATGTTTGAGGAGTATGGGCGAGGTCAAAACATCTTTGCCTATGGTGCTGCTGGAACTGGTAAAACATTCTTAGCTTTGTTCCTCGCTCTTCGTGATGTTCTAGATGAAAACACCCCATACGAAAAAGTATATGTGGTACGTTCTCTAGTCGCCACCAGAGAAATTGGCTTCCTTCCTGGTACACATGAAGACAAAGCATCACTTTATCAAATTCCATATAAGAATATGGTAAAGTATATGTTTGAAATGCCGAATGATGGAGCATTTGATATGCTTTATGAAAATTTAAAAGCACAGGAAACTGTCAGCTTTTGGTCTACTTCATTCCTTCGTGGTACTACACTTGATAAAGCTATTGTTATTGTAGATGAATGCCAAAACTTAAACTTCCACGAACTTGATTCTATCATCACTCGTGTTGGTGAAGATACTAAGATTATGTTCTGTGGTGATGCTAGTCAGTCTGACCTTCAGCGTAGCAATGAACGTTCGGGTATCATTGATTTCCAACGTATTCTTCAACAGATGAAAGAGTTCTCGTTAGTAGAATATGGTGTTGATGATATTGTTCGATCTGGTCTTATCAAATCATATCTAATTGCAAAAATTAATCTAGGTCTCTAATGAAAATTTTTAATCATGTTGGTCTGATTGACCCAATCGAAATGAATACGGTGACTATTGATGGTAAGAGATACTATGTAACTCCCACCAACAAAAAACATAAATCAGTTACCACTGTGATTAGTAATAACCCAGCAAAGAAAAAATCTTTGATGGAATGGAGAAAGCGGGTCGGTGAAGATAAGGCAAACCGAATCTCCACACGATCCGCTACCAGAGGCACACGGTATCATAAACTTACTGAGAATTATATTAACAATGAACATGATGATACTTTATATCAAGATGTTCCTTTGGTTTGGTTGATGTTCAATTCCTCACGTAAAATTCTTGATAACATAAATAACGTGTATCTACAAGAGGCCGCTTTATATTCTGATTATCTAAGAATCGCTGGACGAGTTGATTGCATAGCAGAATATAATGGTAAACTTTCTATCATTGATTTCAAAACATCCGCTGAGGAAAAGAAAGAAGCATACCTTTATGATTATTACGTTCAAGAAACAGCATACGCTTGTATGCTGCAAGAACTATATGGTCTGAAAGTTGAACAACTTGTTACAATCGTTGCTTGTGAAACTGGCGACGTTCAAGTTAGTATCGTGCCTCCTAAAAAAGAATACTTTGTTAAATTACAACAGTACATTAGGGAGTACGAAGAAACATATGAAAGAAACATTGGAGGATAAATTTATGACAGCTGCGAGATTTTCGCAGGATGTGGAGAAGATAGCTCACGAAAACTCAATGAATTATATTGATGCTATTGTCCACTACTGCGAAACAAATGAAATTGAAATTGAATCAGTTCCCAAACTGATCTCTAAACCACTAAAAGAAAAACTGAAGTATGATGCTCAGAAGCTAAACTTCATGAAGAAAACATCTAGAGCAAAACTTATGCTTGTCTAATCATGTCCGACTTTTTTAAATCAGAATTAGTGAGGGGAGACATCCAAGAAATGGCAGAACTACAAAGGTTCTGCTTTCAATCTATGGTTGCCTTCCCTGTTCTTTCTTCAGAAAAGAAGATGGAATACTTTCAAATTATGGAAACACTTATAGAAAAACAAAAGATTTTCTATACTAGATTGTGTTTAAGTGACGACCCAGAAGCCGTTGAAATGGCTGAAAATATGAAGCAAGCTGCAGTAATGATGGGTGCCACACCAGATGATAACATGAATGTTATGTTCGATGATCTGCTGGTGAAGGTAAGCAAAATGAAAGAGCAGCTAGAGGCTCAGGGGGGTTGACGCAGCCCTGAGCCCGTGTTATGATGATTAGGTGATCCAGCGTCACACAAGCCAAATCCAATTATCCAAGGAATATCCGTATGTCATTTGCAGATCTTAAGCGCAAGTCTCAGAGCAGCTTTGAGTTTCTCCAGAAGGAACTTGAAAAGTCCAGCACCCAATCAGGTGCCGACGATAGGCTCTGGAAGCCCGAACTTGACGCTTCTGGTAACGGTTATGCTGTAATCCGTTTCCTGCCCGCTCCCGAAGGAGAGAGCGTACCCTGGGCAAAGATTTATAACCACGCATTTAAAGGTCCTGGTGGCTGGCTGATTGATAATTGTCCCACCACTAATGGTGACAAGTGCCCAGTCTGTGCTGCCAATACCAAGCTTTGGAATAGTGGTATTGAATCTGATAAAGAAGTTGCTCGTCAACGTAAGCGTAAGCTTTCTTATTACAGCAACATCTATGTTGTCAACGATCCCAAGAATCCTGACAACAATGGAAAGGTAATGCTTTTCAAGTATGGCAAAAAGATTCACGATAAGATTCTTGCTGCTATGCAACCTGAGTTCCAAGATGAAACTCCTATCAACGTGTTTGATCTCTGGGAAGGTGCTAACTTTAAGATCAAGATCCGTACCATTGGTGGTTATTGGAACTATGATGCTTCTGAGTTTGCTTCTCCCGCAGCTCTTAGTTCTGACGATGATGAGCTGGAACTGATTTGGAAGCAAGAGCATTCTCTGGAAGCATTTACTTCTACTGATGAGTTTAAATCTTACGAGGAACTGGAAACTCGTATGTCTTCTGTACTTGGCACTGCTCCTGCAACCCGTCAGGCTCAGTATGATGAAGATGAAGAACCGACTCCTGTAGCTACAGCAACTGTGGCTCGTGATGTTGATCTTCCTTCTTTCAAGTCTGAAGATGATGATGATGCTCTCAGTTACTTTGCCCGACTGGCAGAGGAAGACTGATAAAACTAAAGGGGGTCGTAAGACCCCCTTTTTTATACTCCAGTTTTTTTCAAGTCATTTGATATGTAATCAGATGACTTACTATACAGATTAGTTTTTTTGAAATCAGCAATGAATGGTTCTATGTACTGTGGTTTCAGTAAATAAATTTCTCTCTTCTTTTCATTTTCATTTGATTCATATTCAAATACAGTAACTGGATATGATATTTCACTACCAAGAACTTCTGCAACACCATTACCATTCCAGTATTTAAATGTTGATTCATGGAATGTTTCATCAACAATCAGACCACTCTTTAATACAATAGTTCCTTGACTATTCTTTACTTCTGTTGTTTCATAATGATGAATCTCTCCATATGGATTTTCGTAATTTGATTCGATGTGTTTTCTTAAATCATATTCTGACAGAGGCATATCAAATAAAGGATTAATCATATTATTTGTTAATACAATTACCCAGTCCATGAAAGGATCATTGTACATTTTTTCAGCAATGCTATCTAATCTTTCTCCATTTTTTACAGCATACTTTTTAAAGTATACAGAGTAAGAGAATACATCTGGATTAATTTGGTATCTTCTAAAGAAATTTTTTGCTCGTACAAAATCAGATTCCGAAAAAGGATAACGGATTGGTTTCGTATCGTATTCAATATCTGGTATGTTTCTGAAGTACATGTTAGTAACTATTGCCCTCTAGATTTACGTCGTTTGCAAATAGCAGTTTGGTTTCTTTAAAACTTACTGTCAATTGTGTTGATACTGGAGATCCACCTTGGTATGTAGCATAAGCACCATCAGGTGTATAGTTAACATCAACACCAGCAATAGCACATAACTTATACATTGGTAGATACTCGTGTATTTTTCCAGCTCTCATATAAGTTACTTGACACAACTTAGGAACTGTCAATAGAGCTACGGATTCTCCGCCAAATGATTGACCACCCAATTCAGGTAGCATTGCTTTTTTAAATGTGTTACAGATTGTTTTGATATTGATTGCTTCTCCTGCAGATTTGGGTGTCATTTTAAATGTCAATCCAAACGTCCTTAGATCAGCTCCTTGGTATAGCATTTCAGTATTGGGATTTAAAATTGTTCCTGATACAGAACCCATAAATTGATCCAAACCAATGTTGGAACCAGTCATGCTATTGATTCCTTTCAGTGCAAGATCATAGAATTTAGATTTTGTCATCCCCTCTAATGCATCAATAGCAACTTCTGGCTCTGGTAATTTTCCACCAAGACCTCTCATCATTCCTACTGCTGCAGTACCAAAGTCTGCTCCACCCCATCTAGCACCATACTGAGATTGAATATCCTCTGGCATGTAAAGTACAATTGATGCAAAACCAGATGCTTTTTTTGCCTTCTCACTTGAACCAGATGCGTTATAAAAATTGTATGCATTAGATGCACTAAATTCATCGAGACCTCCCTGACCTTTACCTTTGCCGAAGGGAGGATTATAATCAAAGAACTCAAACACTACATAATCAGTTTCTGATGCAGTTATATTACTAGGGTATCTTAAACTGCCAGTAGAAGTATTGTTTATTGATGGTTTTAATCTAATGGTGCCATCTGTTTTTGAATCAGCAGCAAATTCTGATAATGATGTAGTAGATTCTGCGTTTGCTCTGGCTGCAGCTTCAGTTACAGGAATAATAGGTCTGCCCTCAGTATCTCGTACTCCAGTTGTACCTGGGGTTGTTGTTGGTAAACCAAATTCTCCTGGTGTGTAATCTGACATTACTTGATTCTCTCTATATCTTTCCTGTTGGTTCCTTTAACGATTCTTGTGCCTTTGATACGATCATTCCAGTATTGATTTGTTTCTTCCCAAACATATTCTTTTGGGTATTCAATTTTACCACCGCCTTTCATCAACACAAAATCTTCTACAGGAAGAGCAGAAGCAGTCACCCATTCTTGTTTTGCTAAATCTAAGAACAAACTTTTACATCTTTTATAAAGATATTTATGAATGATTACCTTAGGAATGTCAATCATTCCCTTTTCTAGTTTATCAATAACTATTAATCTTTTCTTTGGTGCTAGATAATGTAAATTGGCACCCCAAAATTCTCCTCCAGATACTTTCATCACATATAATAAAGGATACTTATCATAGTATGGAAGGTCTGGTGTCTCTGCTTTGTATTCAAAAAAGCATAGGTGTCCAGGAAATATTACACGACGATTTACATTTTGATCTTGATTAACTAACGCTCCAATCGAATCAAATTTCTCTTGCTCATTCATGCGAGAGGGTTCTGTTTTGATTGAAGCACTTAAAGACTTTAGAGTTGTTTTATACCACGTTAAGCTTTTACTTTCTCCCTCAGTTTTATCTTTAATCTTTTCGAATATTGTTTGACTTGTTTGTTGTTTGCCTGCTTGGATAAACCCCTCGGTTTTACTAACAGCATCGGCTAACTCATTCATATCTTTGTATGAAGAGTAACGTTTTATGCCATACTTAGAAGCAAGAGCACGTATTTGATCACGAGTGTAATTACTTAAGGATGGTAACTCATGACCGCTCAAATAAGACCATCTATCAATAGCATCTTTAGCATATGATTTTGGTTTTAAATTATTCTTAGCTGCCATGTTATACTCCTAGATGATCTTCTGTGAGGATTAAAAACTTCATCTGCCTATCTTCACAGAAGTCTTCTGCTGCTGCCCACTTGGCACGATTCTTCATGTAGGTTAGGACTTCTCTTTTCCAAGCAGCAGTTTTTCTTTTTGGTTTTTCAACTGGACCAGCAACTTGTTTCTTTGGTTTAACTTCTATCAAATACTTATTAATATTTCCTTCTTTACTTTTAACTTTGATGTAGAAGTCTGGAAAGTATCTATGAACTCTACCATCAGTAGGACAACGATAGGGAATAATTACTTCTTCACTTCCCCACTCTACAATACTATCGTTGCCATCACAAAACACCATAAATTTCCGCTCCCACATAGAACGGTAGATAATTCTCGTAGGGTTTCCTCTATATTTTTTTGGGTTCTTTGGTTTGTAAATACCAGAATACGCCATAAATACATATACCCTCCATGTATATTTAGAGTGGCAAAGAACGATTCAATAGCTCAATTTATCAGCGTCATATCTCGTGGCGGTGGTATGTCCATGACAAATGGTTATGACGTTGAGTTTGAACTGCCTTCTGAATTAGCACAAACAATTAGCAGCACGGTTAAAATTAATCCAAACACAAAAAATACTACTGAGCTTGGGTATTTAATTAGTTTACTGTGCGACGAAGCACAGCTTCCAAATATTCAAGCAGCAACTGCACAAATAACTGGAGTGCATATGGGAGAAGGCCAAGTTAGTTATCCCCACACAAAACTATACAGTGACTTTAGTTTGAGCTGGATGTGCGATGCTAACATGACTCCATTAAAGTTTATTACCACTTGGCATAATTTCATTTTCAATGGATTATCTACAGAGGAAATAAAAACTTTATCAAAAAATAAATTGAGCACTGTCAAAACTGTTAACCCAAATTTAATTAATAGAGCAGTTCGTTTACAATATCCAGAAAAATATTTGGCTACAGTTAGAGTAACCAAAACTGAAAAGGGAGCTAATGCTCCAAATAGTAGAGCACCAATTTCATATATCATGGAAGAATGTTATCCATATGCTATTGATGCAGTTCCTTTATCGTATGGCACTTCACAGATAACTAAAGTGACTGCTAATTTTTATTATAGAAAGCATACTGTGGCTTATAATGATATCACCAATGGATATAAGGGATAAATAATTACACGAATTGATTTAAAGATACATGGCATTACCTAAGCTTGGTGTACCTACATTTGAATTAGAATTACCCTCAACTAAAAAAGTTATTAAGTATAGACCTTTCATTGTTAAGGAAGAAAAGGTTTTATTGATTGCACTAGAATCGGAAGACGAAGATCAAATTTTTGCAGCGGTAAAAGATTTGATTAAAAATTGTGTGATTAGTAGAATCAAAGTAGATGATCTTCCTGCATTTGATTTGGAATATATTTTCTTGAGAATTCGTGCAGCAGCAGTAGGCGAAATTATTGATATGAATGTGACATGCACAGATGACAATGCCACTAGAGTTCAAACTCAAATTAATATTAATGATGTAGAAGTATACTTCCCAGAAGGTCATACCAATAAGGTCATGCTTACTGACAACTTGGGTATTGTTATGAAGTATCCTGGTATGCAACGTTTTATTGAAGCAGAATTTTTAGAAAAAGATATCAAGACAGAAGAAGTATTTAATTTCATTGCTGATTCTATTGAACAAATTTTTGATGCTGAAGAAGTTTATGATTCTTCTACCACATCCAAGAAAGAATTTCGAGAGTTTGTTGAAGGGTTAACAACAAAACAGTTTGAAGAAATTCAAAAATTTTATGAGACTATGCCCAAACTTCAACATAAATTTAAAGTAGTTAATCCAAATACTGGTGTCGAATCTGAGTACACTATTGAGGGTCTACAGAATTTTTTCGCATAGCACTCTTCCAAAATAGTATGGAAGGGTACTATAAAACAAATTTTGCTTTGATGCAGTATCATAAATACTCTTTGACTGAGATTGAAAATTTGATGCCGTGGGAAAGAGAAGTATATACTTCTTTATTGATGCAGTATATTCAGGAAGAAAAAGCAAAACAAGAAGCAGCTAATCGATGATACCCGAAAAGGCGATAAAACCAATAAGAAAAAACGGCAGAGATAATACAGAAATTGCTGTTGGAACTCTTATTGCTTATAGAGTTTTTCCACACACACAAGAAGGTATTCAAAAAGCAAAGGATACTATTGCTGCCAATGATAATTGGCTAGTTCCTTCATTGCTACCAGAATATTATGATGGTATTGATAGTGACTTGATGGTTGGCAAAGAGAATGATGCTATACGAGCGATCACTAGACAGTTAAAAGAATTTTATGGTATATCTTCTGCTGGAACTGAAACTGCTGAAGATACTAAAACTCCAATAGAACCAGAACCAGTTGAGGAAATTAAAAAACCGCAGCAACGAAATGTAAATCATCCTAAATTATATCCAGAACTACAAAAGTTTATTAAACCTCGCTATATGTGGGGTCAGAGAGGATTATATGATTTAAATTTTAAATCTGATATTGATAAAGCAATTTATTATGCTGGGGCATCAAGTAAAAATAAACAGGGGGATATGATTTCCCCAAATGAAAAAAAATTAGCTATTAGAGAATGGATATTTGCCGTTACTGGTTTAAATTATCGTGATGATTATGATGAATTAAAAGAATACAGAAAGAGAATTCTTGAGTATATTGTTACTGGTCTAAGAACAGATACAATAGAAGATGATGGTGGGGAATTGATTATTCCACCAATCTATGATGGTCCATTTGATGAACCAAATCAAGAAGAAGACTATGATGAAGAGGAAGAAGATGAAGAAGAACCAGAAGGTTTAGATGATCTACTTGATTTTGTTAAAGTAGAAGAAGAGCTACCTGAAGAAAAAGAAGTAGCAGAAAATATTGAAGAACAAATTGTTGATGCTATAGAAGCGGATGATGATGAAGAAGGTGATATAGGATCGGAAGATGACATCCCAGATGAACTATTGCAGGATGAATTAGATCCAGAATTTGTAGAGCAACTTGTTGTTACGGTAAACAAAAGAAAAAATAAACCAAGAAAACCAAGAACAGGAAGTTATGTAACTAACACTAAAATTTTTAAATTTTTAACCACAAATCTTTATAAAATTCAAGGTCAACTTGATAGTATTGATAAGTCATTACAGGAGCAAACACAATTAGTTCAAGCTAATTTACAAGTTACTTCTGGAATATATGAAAATTTAGATATACAAAATGAAATCATTGGTCAGAAACTAGATGCTATACTACAAGTTTTTAACAAGCAAACTGAAATATCTAAACAATTTGCGGAGGATGAAGAGCGTCGATTAGCAGAACAAAGATTAGAAAATCAAGTTGATATTGCTGGAACAGAAACACCAGCAGATCTCAGAGGAAAGGGAGCAACTGGTAAAAAAAGACAGTCGAAAATTTCACAATACTATAGAAGAAAATTACTTAGACAAGCATATAGAAAATTACCAAAAAAACTTAGATCATTAAGAACTGAAACAAGAAGACTACAAAAAATTCCTGGTAAAATTTCTGCAGGAATTAAATCTTCTGCTGCCAATAGAATTACTCGTATACTCCCTAAAAAAGTATCAAACTTTACTAATAATTTGAGAGCATCTAGAGCAGCAGCTCAGGGGATGGGTGGTGTGTCGAAGTTAAAAGGTGTTGGTAGAAACATTCCTGGAATAAGACAAGCACTTTCTGCGTTAGAATATTCTGAAAGGAAATCGGCTGGACAATCTGAGGTTCAGGCAATTGCAGGAGTGGGTGGATCACTCGCTGGGGCAGCCGCAGGAGCCGCTCTAGGCACGATGTTATTCCCTGGGGTGGGGACGGTAGCTGGTCTGTTGATCGGGGCTGCATTCAGCGCCGCAGGCAGTATGGCGGGGTCTAAAATTGCAGACATATCAACTGGAGCAGATAAAATAAATGGGGAGCATGAAGTTGGCGGACTAACCAAACCAGGAACAGCTATACTTCATGGCACAGAAGCAATCGTGGATCAAAATATTGCTAATATGCAACCAGTAGATCCAGTTGGTGGAACTATTCTTGCTGCAACAACTCAATACATTAATAAACTTGGACCAATTGGTGCTCCTATTGCTCCTATGTTTGAGCAAGTAGCTGCTCCATTAGCAAAAGTATATGATGTACCAAGTACTTTGGTGCAAGCTAATGTGGGTGGTTCTTTACCATCACTTCAGTCTACTATAAAAAAAGTTAGAGATAAAAAAAAGAAAACTCCCGAAGAAAAGTTGGGAGCAATCGAAAAAGATCTTTTAGAAACTAAAGATCCAGAGTCTTTTGCTGATAAACTTTTGAAGATGCTTGATCCAGAAGGAAAGTTCCAACAATTACTTAAAAATATAAATGCTACTACCACACCAACAATAGATGGCGATTCTCTTATGGCTGAAGGTGGTTACGCAGTGGAAGCATCCGATGTAGGAGATAAATTTGGTGACAGAGGAGGAAAACATAGAGGTATTGATATTGCAAGCAGTAGATTTACAATGGGTACACCTATCTCAATTATCAAACCAGGAACTGTAGTTGATGTTGGGAGACTTTCACAAGGATCTGGTGATCCAGGTGGATGGGGAAATTTTGTAGTTGTTAAACATGATGATGGATTATATTCTTTGTATGGTCACTTAAGTGAAATTAATGCCGCAAAAGGACAAAGATTGGAACCATCATCTGCTGGAGTCTTTCCAGTAATTGGTAAAATAGGAAGCACTGGAAGATCTACTGGAGCACATTTGCATTTGGAAGTTGGTACAGGATGGTCTGGAGGAGTTTTAACTGGGCATATGAATCCTTTACCTATTGTTAATCAATTATTACGTGGTGGAGGAAATGTTAAAAAAATTGATAGACCAACGGGAACTCCAGTAAAAGTAGAAGGTCTTGGTCAACAAGGAATTATGGGAAATAAAAATCTTGGACAGGTTTCTGGTGTTGGTAATAAAGGATATTTGATTGTCCCTGGACATGGAGCAGGTGGTGGTGCTCCAGAAGAAAAACGTTTAGTGCAAATGTTAGCACAAAATGCGTACACAAATTTAAAAGCAAAGCATCCAAATGCAAATATTCAATATGTAAATCCAGATACTATGTTTGGTGATGATGATGCTGGCTGGAACAAGCAAAAAGAATGGTATAAACAAAAAGAAAAAGAAGGTTGGGAAATTTTAGAAGTGCATATGGATGCTTCAATGGAATCCAAACAAGGTAAAGGAAGAGGTGTAATTACTTCTAAAGCAGAATTAAACCCAGTTGAAAAATATTTTGGTGAAAATTATGGAGCATTTGATAGAGGATTTAGAGATCTTGCTCTTCCTAATAGAGGAGGAAGTATTTTTGAATTGGGTAATATGTCTCCTGAATTACAACAATTAGTTAAATCTGGGAAAGTATCTAAAGAACAATTGAATGCTTTAACTGCGCCATTTGAAAGTTCTATTGCTGCTGGATTAAACTTACAACAATCAATAGCTCCACCAACTCAAAGGCAGCCAGCTCAATCTAAGTATTACTTGAGACAAGGTGCAGATAAAAAAACAGATACTCAAATTATTATGATACCCGCTAGTAGTAATGCAGGCAAGGCACTTGAAAAGAATGCAACTACAGAAGGTGTTAGGTTTAGTTATAATAAAAATTATAATACGTTCGACACTTCGGAAATACCTTCTTCCACAAGGGCACTTGTGCTGCGTCGTTTAGGTCTTAACTAAATATCAACATAGGAAAGTAATCTAATGGCAGCAGGAACAGAAACAGCTATAGATACTAGGCAATATAATGGAACCAATTATGTTGGTAACATTGTAGAGAAAATTTTATTAGCTAGACAGTTAGCTAAAAACGAAAGACAATTTGCTGCTAAACAAGCAGAGCAAGCGGGCACATCATTAGAAGAAGCTGGTATTAAAAGGGGGCACTTTTTCAGAAGAGCTTTAGCAGGACAATTTGGTGGTAATTATATTGATAAGAAGAAAGAACAACTTAAAAATGTAAATAAAAAATATAAAATAGCAAAACGTATAGGTAAAAATCCAAGATCAACTTTAAAATTTATTAAACCTTTACTAGGAAGGAAGGTATCGTCAGCTCAAACAAAAATGTTTAGAGCAAAATTTGATTATGGTTATCAGGATAATATTAATAGACCTACACCCCAGAGTCCAATCGTTGGATCTAGAGTAAAGAAGATACAAAAAGCGACTGGTGGCAGAAGTAAAAGAGTTAGTAAAGAAGAGATACTATCTACTCTAACTGATATTGTAGATTCTCTAAACAAGACAGCAGAATCTATTGGGAAAACTACAGCGGGAATTTCTGCTGGAATTGTTAGTGCTGCTAAAGCGCAAGTAGAATTAGTAGAACAATTAAAATTAAGAAATACAACGTTAGAAGATAAGCTTGATCAAATTGCTACTGCTATTTCAAATCAAACACAATCACAAAAACGTACAGTAGCAAAGATTACTGCTAAAAAACAAGAAGATAAATTAGAAGCAATTAAAGATATTGCTAAGACAGAAGTTCCTGATGACACTCAAACGGAGATTAATGAAACAATATTATCTCAATTATCAGAAAATGTTGAGCCAACTACTAATATTATCAATGCTCCAACAATAGAAAGACCTGCTGGTGGGTATCCTTCTTTCTCTAGCATAGCAAAGCCAGGAATGGATATACCACAAGCAGAAACTGGTGGTATTATTTCTGGTCCCGACAGTGGCTATCTTGCCAAGCTTCATGGCAATGAAATGGTAATCCCCCTTGACAATAATTATACACAGGGAGAACCTAGTGCTATGGATGGCAAGGTAAGACCTAAGCCAAAGAAATTACCTACTTACGAAAAAGGTACACCGAAGTCTTCTGTTGGAGGACGATTTGGATTTGGTATTACTAATATGACAGGAATTGCTTCTGGTGGAACAACGCAATCATCAGCAATGGCACAACCATTAGTAGATGCTATGTCACTACCAATGATGGCTGCTGGCGGTTCTATTTTAGCTGCTGTTTCTAGACTCACTAGTAGCCTAGGAAGCGAAGGAGAAAATATTGCTCCAGAGATAGAAAAAATATCAAGACCAATAGCAGATGTATTTGGACTGCCTCAATCAATTGTAAACAAAACTAAACCAAGTGTCACTGGTAAGCCAGGTGAAGGAAAAGATACTGAAGAAGATGGAGAATCTAAAAAAGATTTGCTAGCTAAAATGATGGATGGTTTTGGTTCATTCCTTAATAAACTTGGCGAAAGTATTAATACCACACCACCTCCACCACCAGGAGGAACAGCACAACCAGCAGATATTACTGGAAATGAAAAAGAATTATTAAAAAGATTGATGATTGCCGAAGCTGGTGGTGAAGGAATAGAAGGTATGGCTATGGTTGGTCAATCCGTTTTAAATAGAGCTTCTCTTATTCAATCTGGAACTGTTGGTGCAGGACAATTTAATGCCGCCAGTGGTAGTGTAACTGATGTTATTCAAGGTAAAAATCAGTATCAACCATATGCAGAAGGAAAACTTAATAGAGCTTTGTCTGCTGAAGAAAATGCTAGAGCAGAAGAAGCTTATAATTTATTGATGAATATGCCAGAATTTAAAAAAAGAATTAAACAGGCATTTAATTTATCTGACAGACAAGTTCAATTAGGTGCTGCCTCTACTGGATTTAGAAATTATGATGCTGGTGCTGGTACTGATACATCTCAGCAAGTAAATGAATTTAGAGCAGGAAGACATACATTTAATACTGCAGGAAACGTTGGATTGAGAACAGCATCTTCTGATGTTAAAGTTGCTCAACCAACTACTACTCAACAAACTTCGCCTGGAACTGCAACACAATTGGGTCAAGCAATCACAAATAATTATGGATTGCAAGTGGGAGAAGAAAGACAATTTACTCACCCACAATATGGCGTAATTAAAGCACATAAAACTACAAAAGGTTTTGATTTTTATAGGGGTGCTGAAAAACTTAACATGGCTCCTTCAAAACCACAAGCAAAAAGTATTGTGGAGTATTTTGAATCAACCAATGGAGGTAGAGTTACTACTGGAATCGGTCCTCAAGCATCCATTGCTCCTCCACCAGGAGCAAACAAACAAGTGCAAACAGAAGCTATCGCTCAAGAGATAGATAGTAAAGCAGGTAGTGCAAATTTTGTTGCCATGATGATGCCAGGACAAACACCTAAGATGGCATCAACTTCACTACCTTCAACTGCAGAATCTACTGCTGCATCTCCAGGCACTAATCCTATTTTAAATTCTGGTTTATTCAATTCAGATATAATGGCTACCTAATATGTCAGAAAAAACACCATACGCTTCTAGTTTTATATTAAAAAAAGCAAATATAACTGATGTAAAAGGATCTAAAACAGTTGATATCACTGATTTAGTTGTCAGATTTGATTACTTCGAAAATATTTCACTGCCTACTGTGTCCGCTAAGCTAACTTTGGTTGATGCTGGAGCAAACTTGATTGCAAATTTACCTATACAAGGATTTGAAAAGGTAGATCTTGTCATCGAAGCATCAGATGAGCAGACATATCAATATAAAATGAGAGTATATAAAATTGGAAGTAGATTTACTGGCGATAGATTTCAAACTTATTCGCTAGGTTTGATTTCTGAAGAAGCATTATTGAATGAAGGTGTTCGTGTAGCAAAAACATTAAAAGGAAAGCCAGATAAAATTGTATCAGATTTACTTAAGCAGTATTTAAAAACCAATAAAGATGTCATAGTTGATCCATCTGTCTATAATATTATCTTTAACCCAGGAAAAAAATCTCCATTTAGTATTATTGATAGCATCAAATTAAAATCTGTACCTCGTGGAGGAAATGTAGAACCAAAAACTAATAAAAATAAATCTAAATTTAATACAGGTGGCAATAAAACAGATGTAACTTCTTCTGTTCCACCAATATCAAATTCAGATTACACGAAAACAAAAGGCACTAGTGGCTATATGTTTTTCGAAAATCGTAGAGGATTTATTTTTAAATCAATTGATACATTATGTTCCGCAGACAAATACAATGGATCCCCTGCAGTAGCTACGTACATACAGGAAAATAATGACATTGGTGGTCCACCAAATAGAAAAATTATTGACATTGATTTTGTTGAAGAAATTGACATTATGACAAAGTTAAGAATGGGAGCATTCTCATCGTTAATTTGTTTTTATAATTACAGCACAGGAAGATACGAAGAATATGTTTATTCTCTTGCTGATTCGTATGATAGCATGGGTCATTCTGGATCACAAAAAGGATTGCCTTATGGCCAAAAAGAATTATCTAAGTATCCCACTCGCATAATGAGTGCTCTTATAGATCATGAAACTTGGTATGATGGTATTGATATAGCGTCACCCGAAAAAGCAGACGGTGCCAATGGTTCGACGACAAACTTTCCTGACTTTCAAAAACATTACATGTCTCAGTCTATATCAAGAGTCAATTCTTTGGTTAATCAAAAGGTAAAAATTACCGTCACTGGAAATCCTAATTTAACAGTTGGAGATAAAATTGAAATTAAAATACCAAATCAAATTCCTTCCGCCGATAGAACTCAACAACAATATGATACGGAACATAGTGGAGTTTATTTAATTTCAGAAGTTAATCATGTCTTTATTCCTAAGGAAAAATTAACCACAACATTTTTGACATTAATTAGAGACTCATATGGTAGTCCCGATGGTACATCTAAAGTACAATAAATAAAAATAAAACGTGTGATATATGGATCAAGCGTTATCATCATTATTTCCTGTACATCAAATAGGTTCTGACGGATTTAATTGGTGGGTTGGACAAGTAGAGAGCAAGAAAGGAGACGACCCTAAAGAATCTGGTAGGTATCGTGTACGTATTGTAGGTCAGCATCTAAAAGATTGTGATGCCGTTCCTACTAATGAATTGCCATGGGCAAATGTAATGATGCCCGTCACTACTCCATACACTGATGGATTAACTACGGGAGCTTCTGTTGGTCTCGAACCTGGATGTTGGGTACTTGGTTTTTATCTTGATAATGATAAACAAAAACCAATTATCATGGGATCAATTGGTCACACAAAATACTCAACAGTTTTAAAAAATATTGATCCCAATCCATCAGGTAAGTGTAAATCATTTACTACCTTCACATCTAATGAAGTAAAACCACAAGTACACTACCCAACAAAGGCACAGAGTGGTGTTGACAAAGAAACTAAAGCAAATGTTTCTTCTGCTGGTCCCCCTGCTGCAGATGGCGCTACTAAACCAGATGGTGCTCCCCCAGTTTTGCTAGCTGCTTTATCACAATACAGCGAAACAAATCCCATTGGTGGTAAAAGTTGTAACATCATTGCCAATCCTAAATGTGGTCAAGAAAAAAATTTAAAAAATAGTATCACTAATATTATAGGTGATCTTCTTGCAGCTAATCAAGCTTCTAGTGGACAACTGGGAGATTATTATGTTAGTAAAGTTACTGGATTTTTGTATGATAAAGTAGAAATTGCTCGTTATCATATTAGTAGACTTACTAGACTTGTTCGTAGCTTTGTTGCTAGAATTAAAGGAGAAGTTATTAAATATATTCGCAAAGGTGTTGATGAATTAGTTAAATTAATTATTGGTACTGAAGCAGCCGTCGATGAATTAGGTAATGTAAATACAGGACCACTTGCTGATCCAGAAAAAGCTTTTAAACCAGTAACACCAAAAGGAAATAGATTAAAAACAATTAAGAAAATTTTTGATAAAATTTTTGCTCAACTTGGTTGTGCTATCGAAGATTTAACAGATAGAATAACTCAATTCATAACTGATCTTATCTTTGGATTTTTATCAGATCTTTTTTATCAAGCTACCTGTGCTATAGATACAATTGTTCAGGGTATTTTGAATGAAATACTTTCGTTGTTTGATGGTCTTATTGCACAAATTTTAGGACCACTTCAAGAACTCTTGGGAGTATTTGCTAACCCTTTAAATTTGATCGGTGGTATTCTTAATAATATATTAAGTTTACTAGGCATTTCTTGTTCTGGACCAGCAGCAAACTGCGAAGCTATTCAAAAAAAATGTACTGATTGTGGTCAAAATAAAGAAGATGATTTAGATAGATTAATTAAAGCTATTGAAGATGGTGCTTTAGATAATGGTGGTGGCGTTTGTGAAGAGGGAAGAACTGTACCTCCAGCAGAACCAACTGAGGTGGATTTTATCGGCGGTGTGTTTGAAGAATCAACTCCAGATGTAGCAGAAGAACCACCAGGAAATGAAAATACTCCAGATTCTTTCTTCCCTGGTGGTACAGACATTGCAGATGATGCTTTCCCAGAAGTAGGAACTCCAGAAGAATATGATGATCCATTTAATGATGATGATTTACCCACTCCATCTGGTGATTCTTTTCCTGATGCGGACGCAACGGATAATCCATATTATAGTGTAACAGCTGACAAAACTGTAGTAAATGAAGGAGATACTGTAACATTTACTATCAGAACCATTAATGTTCCAGTAGGAACAGTACTTGATTATACTTTGTCAGGTGCAAGCATCACCGCATCTGATATCGTAGGCGGAAATTTGACTGGTTCTGTAACGATGTCAACTAGTACAGAAAATGTACAGATTACAATTGCAGTAGATGATACTGTAGAAACTACGCCAGAAGCATTAACATTCTCAATCGATGATACAGAAGCTTCCGCTACGGTTATAATTGATTCTGAATTTGAGTTAGTTCCTGGGATCAATGACAATATTGTATTACAACCAACATATTCTGTGGTTGCTGACAAAGCAAGCTATAGTGAAGGCGAAGATATTATCTACACTATTACTACAACTAATGTTACTGATGGAACAGTATTAAATTACACTCTAACTGGTGTTGATATTATTCCAAGTTTCTTTATTAATAATACATTGTCTGGCTCCTTTATTGTAGAAAATAATACGGCACAAGTAGTTGTTGGTATTGCCGAAAATATTGGATGGACTAATAATTATATTCTTTCTTTTATTATTAATAGTACTGGAGCATTTACTGATTCTGTTTTATTAGCTGATGAGAACGCTGTTGTTCCAGGACAAGATACCATTGGAACTGATGGTGGTATCAAGGAACCTAAAATTGGAAAGCCTGTAGCTGGAACACCTATTACTGATGGTAATGGTTCTATTATTAGTATACCAATTTTAAATCCAGGTGATCCCTATCAAAAAGCACCTCAAGTTATCATTACTGGAAAGGGATATGGTGCTACTGGAATAGCATTGTTAGATGATAAAGGATACGTATCTGAAATAAGAGTGACAAGAACTGGAGCAAATTACAAAGTAAATACTCCAACAGAAAGTAATACTCAATGCATCATAGATTCTTTCACTTTAATTTCTCCTGGTGTTGGATACGAAACTGCACCAACAGTATACATTAATGGTGATCCGACCATTGCTAAAGCTATTGTTGAAAATGGTTATGTGATTAGTGTAGAAATTGTTGATAGAAATAAAACATATTTAAGTTTGCCTGAAGTTTTAATCTTGGGAGAGGACGGAGCTGGCGCTAAAGTATTGCCTAATTTATTCTGCCTAGATATACAAGAACTTGAACGTAAAGGATACGCCAAGATCGGCACTGGTAAATATATCGATTGTCCATAATGAGCAAAAACGTACAAAAGCCTTCGCCAAATCAACAAGATTTCCAAGCGAAAGGAGCTGCTAGACCAGAAGGAGCTGATGAATTAGAAAAGGGACAGTTTTGTAACGCAGATTTTAATGTCATCACAACCAAACATGGTTGGACGATGGGAACTTACTCCAATAATGATGGAACATCTGGTTATATTCTTACTAATGGTACATCAATTTTCCATTTTGATACTGCTGGTAACATTATTCTTTCTACAGGCAAACCTGCTCAAGCTGGTTGTGGTGGCAAAGTAATTATTAGAGCAGAAGATAAACAAGAAAAAGCAAAAACCACAAGCATTCATATCACGGGAAACGATGACCAAAAGACTCGAAAGCCTGATGGTTCTGGTGGAGAAACTGTAGAAGAGTATCCTCCGTATTCTTTGTTTGTTGAAGGTGACATTGCGATTGAATCTCAGGGTGGAGAAGTTGCTATTAAAGGAGATAACATTACTTTAAATGCAACAAATGTACTTACTCTAAGAGCTGGCGAAGCAATTAATCTAGAGGCTGGTCAAGGAGGAGGAAAAGTTAACGTTCTTGCTGGCGATTATAATATTAATGCTTCATTTTCAAACAACACTATTACTGGTGGGCATTATATTGATAACACAGGAGAGACAACAGTTAATCAAGTTGTTCCTGGAACTACAACCTCTATCAATACTTTAGGTGGAGTGAATTATCTTGTTCGTGGTGCATATAACGTCGGTATTCTTGGAGATTATAACGTAGCAGCAAAAGGAAATATTTTATTTGGTTCTTTGACAGGTGGTTTGGGTACTAGAATTGTCGGCAAATCATATGAATTTGTTGGTGGAAATAAAAAAAGTATCATCATGGGTAAACCATTGTCTGGTATAGATCCTCCAACAGAAACATATCAGCAAACTATTTCTGGTGCAGCAGCAGTTTCGTATGCTCTCAGAACCACTCAAAAAATAGAAAATAAAAGCTTAGGCGGATGGTCTTTGTTAACATCAGGACCAGTAGATATTAAAGGTAGCTTAGTTACAATCAAAGGAGCTTCTATTTTCCTGAATTGAAATTCAAAACTCAATTACATGAAATCGGGAAAAAAATTCCCAGTAAAAAATCAATAAAAAAGTTGAGTATAGTTATCCTGAACCCTGACAGAGCCATCCTACTGAGATTTCTTGGGTTTGTCAAGGGGTTGACAGGCCGCCCCTGATGGTGCTACTATAAATACATACACGGGTCGAGGAAACGATGAAAGTTCCAAACTGGCAACACCACAGCAAGAAAGAACAGAAGCGCCACCTCAAGCCCCAAGCATTGAGAGCTGCTAAAAAGCGTAGGCAGGCACTGAAGAACCTCTTGACAGCAACAGGACGAATATGATACCATAGATCGGTATCTATTCATGGGAATATAGCTTAATGGTTAGAGCGGGCTCCTTATAAGGGCTTAGTCTGGGTTCAACTCCCAGTATTCCTACCTAATGCTGGTTTAGCAATCTGGCGAATGCAATCGACTCATAATCGATGGGAGGCGAGTTCGATCCTCGCAACCAGCACTTGACAATCTCAGCAAACCATGCTATGATTGTCAGATACCACGGGGATGTGGTGGAAGTGGTAGACACACCAGACTTAAAATCTGTTGGGAGTAATCCCGTGGGGGTTCAAGTCCCCCCGTCCCTATTATTTTAATAATTGTTTATGACATATCAAATATATGACTTGTTTCCAACACCATTGTTTACCCAACAAAATTTTCTTTCTGAAGAACATCTTAAACAAGTACAAAATCTCATAATTAATTCTGAATTTTTTGATCATTCTGATGATAACTATGGAGTTAATCCAACTGCATCTAAAAATATTTTAAAATCACTTCCTGAAGTTAAACAGGAAATTATGGAAACATTTAAAGAATATGCTAGAAATATTCTTCGAATAGATTTTAGCATAGATTTTGCGATGGGATCTTGTTGGGGTACTTTGACAAAACCAGGACAAAAATCTAAACCTCATATACATTCAAATTATTATTACAGTGGTTGTTATTATATTTCTGATGAACCATCAGCCATAGAATTTCATTTGGGACCCTCGGTTTATAATCATCATGAACGTTTTATGTTTAAGTATCTTGAACATAATGCATACAATAATAACAAATTAATTTATTATCCAGTTAAAAATGAAATCATATTTTTTCCAGCTTATTTGAAACATCAAATAACTAAAAATACATCAGATAAAAATAGATACTCAGTAGCGTTTAATATTCATCCATCTGGAGTTTATGGACGCCACGATAGTCAGTTACACATTCAAGTTATTGATGATTTAGATTAAAACCTGCTTAAATAGTAATGAACAGGTTGTGTAACATGAAATACATTCTTTCCCAATCTTATTGCTTCTATATGGGAGAAGTTGTTAGAATGTATTTTATCCAAGGTATGCCATATACCTTCGACGAACTTCCTGCTCTTATTCAAGACCACCCATCAGTTCAAACTGAAGCATTGAGTAATCGTGATTTTGATGACGAAGATTTGTATACTTGGTCCAATTATTTGATGATGGAAGAAGCCCACCCTCTAATGTTTGAATTAGAATTTGAAAATCCTGAGTTATTGCCTAAAGATGATTAACGAATTTTTTAGATTAATTGAAGGACGTTTTGAAAATAAAACTCAAGCAATGACATATCCTTCGAGATATGCTATGATTAGAGTTACCCATGTCAATCTTGGTGGTGGTTTAATTTATGGAGAACAAGCTTACAATTATCAACTAAATAAACCGTACCGTCAATTTGTTCTTCGGCCTGTAGAAGAAAACGGTCAAATTCATATCTATAATTATGAATTGATTGATAAAGAAAACTACACTGGCTTCAAAAGACTTGACGAAATAGACCAGGATGTGCTAAGATTAAGGAGTGGTTGCGATGTCTTCATGACACCAAAAAACAATTCTTTCGTGGGGGGTATCCAAGGATGTGATTGTATGGTAGACTGGATGGGTCGTCAAACCTACCTCCAAAACGAAATTGAGATAACACCATCTCATTATTATGTTATGGATCGTGGATTCTGTGCTGAACATAAACATCAGCTCTGGGGTTCTAAATATGGTAGGTTTGAATTTGTTAGAATGTCATGAAAAATCCTTGGAAAGCTTTAATAGCTAAAGCAAAAACAGCAGCCAGACCTGGACAAGAGAAAAAAAATGGTATCAAACGAACTGAACCATTAGATGTTACTATTGATGAACTTTATTTGAGAAATCAATTTGCTGAACAAAATGGTAAATGTTATTGGACTGAATTTCCCATAGACCCCTTTGGTGTGTATGAAAAAAGTAATCCACTAAGTCCAAGTTTAGAAAGGCTTGATGAATCATTGGGATATATTCCTGGAAACGTAGTCATTGCTTTAAGGTTATTTAATCTTGGTAGGCAAAGATGTCCAGAAAAAAAATTTAGAAATCAAGTAGAAAAATTAAAAAAACATTTTCAAGGAAAGCAAGTGACTTCTAATTTACATAATTTTTTGTGTTAAATAATTATATGCCCTTGTAGCTCAGTGGTAGAGCAACGGTTTTGTAAACCGTTGGTCGTCTGTTCGAATCAGATCGGGGGCTTTGGTAGTCGTTAGGCACATAGCTTAGAAAGACGCCAAACGTAGGTGCCAAAACCGCTCCTCAGTCCTAGTATTCTGTGTCTGAGTGAATGTAAAGAGTGGGGACATAGGTAAAGTCCTCGACGCCTACCACAACTTCTGGTAGTCTATTGGTAAGGACGGGTGGACAACACACATGGAAACTAGGTTCGATTCCTAGACAGAGGAAATAAGGTAAGGAAAGTAAAAGGAGCATGGGAACCGTATGGAGATACCGCACCTGCCTTGTTAACACCCCTCAAGCCTATCTCGGGACGCCGAATGATGCTCAAACAGAGGGGTCACTGCCCAAGTGGTGAAATTGGTATACACGCATGACTTAGGATCATGTGCTTCGGCGTGGAGGTTCGAGTCCTCTCTTGGGCACTTCGGATTCTGTAATCCGAAATTGAAAAACTAAATCCATGAAACGGGGAAAAAATTCTCCGCCAAAAAATCGTCAAAAAAGTCGAGGGTAAAAAAATGAGCTTACTTTCTAAAAAAGATCACGAAATAGTCATCGAGGCACTAGAAACCCTAATTCAATCAAAAGAGGAATCTGACGATAAATTTGAATACTATAATTTACTCAATTGGGTAAAACTTAAATCAAAAGATAAATTTTGATAATTATTGGAGTGTAGCTCAGTGGTAGAGCGGTCGGCTGTTAACCGATTGGTCGTAGGTTCGAATCCCACCACTCCAGTTGGCGATACTGTCAAACCAGACCCCTTCCGTGTGACTTTGAAACCTCCCTTCTATGGGGGGTTTTATTGTATAAATACTCGTAAGAAGAAAAACGTAACTACAAGGTCTGAGTAATTATGGCTCTTACAAGACTTGATAATCTTTACTCAAGTAAAACTGGCAGATATTTATATGTTTCACCAGATGATTTTAATGCTACTGATGAATTAGACAATCGAGGAAATTCTCCTCTACGTCCATTTAAAACAATCCAGAGAGCCTTTATCGAAGTAGCTCGTTATTCATACCTCCCAGGTAGAAATAACGATAGATTTGACCAGTTCAGCATCATGTTGATGCCTGGTAATCACTATATCGACAACCGCCCAGGTGTAGTTGGTGTTACTAACACAGAACCAAGATATCTTGACGGTGCTAATTTAATCGAAGCAAACCGCCAAGAAATTATTGACAGAGCATTTGCTGAAATTGCTGTTGAATATGACGAATCTCTTTGGGGAACTGATTGGGTAGTTCCTGGGGATCCCATCAACAGCGATTTAAACAGAGGATTCGATTCATATAGATTAATCCAAAAAAATCGTTTAGACATTATTGATGAAGCCTTCAACACAATGTTGGCTTTTAATCCAGGATTTGAAGTTCCTAATGGTGATGCAAAATGTAAGAGAGATATTGGATATTTTGTTGATGCCGTATCTTTAGACATCCTTTTGGGTGGCAGTAACAAGTATACTCGCAAGTTTATTCAAAATTATTTTAATTCCACTGGCACTGCTTGGCTTTCCAACACGTTACAAGGTGAGCAAACGCAATCAATTCAAGCATTTAATGCTGCCAGAGATTTGATGAATGAAGCTGTAACCAATCAGCTAGATTACAAAGATTTAACTCTTACTGCAGATCCCCTAGTTGGTTCTAATGTAAATATAAATTCTTGTGCAAACATCAGATCTGCTATTACTTCTCTCACTACATTAGTTACTGATAGAATTACTGCAAATTCTCTAAATGGTCTTCCTGCAGAAACCCCAGGCATCTTAATCGGTCCAGGTCAATCAATTTGCCAACGTGATATTGGCTATATTGTTGATGCTGTTGTTGCTGACCTTAAAACTGGTGGAAATAGCAATTCAGTTCAAGCTGCTAGATCATATTTTGATAGAAATGGTGATCCAATTGCCAATGGTTTGATTGGAGAAGAATCTCAATCAATTATTGCATTCGATGCAGCTAAAGTTATGATGAAAAAGGCTGTAACCAACCAGCTATACTCTAAAGATTTAACTTTGCTGGAAGGTCCTTCTATTGCAAACGCTTCCACAGAGATTCAACCAATTCTTCCTTCTGGCAATGAATTAAGCTGTGTTGATGTTCAAAATAGCATCGAAACTCTAATTGCTATTATCACTAGTGTAATTGCTGATGGTAATTTAACCAGTCTAGCTGATATTCAAATTACTGGTGATATTCCTGTATTTAATTACAATCAAGCTTTAGAAGAGTGGAATGACAACAGCATTCTAGATCTTTCTAACCCAGATAACGTTCTCTACAAATTTAACGCTGCCACTGGCGGTGCTATCGTGCCCAGAGGCTGCTCTCTAATCGGCTACGACCTGCGTAGAACTATTGTACGACCTCTTTATGTACCTGATCCTGCAGACGGCACACAGGCCCGTACATCGATCTTTAACCTAACTGGTGGTTGCTACATTTGGCAGTTTACAATTAAGGATGGTGATCTTTCTGCTAATTCTCCTTTGTTTGATGAAACAAATGGTGTAGGTAAAGTATATTTCCAAAAAGGAAATACAGTAAATCTTGCGATACCTGAGTATTCGCACCATAAGATTACTATCATGACTTATGCTGATAGTGATGATTTAACAGATTATTACACTAAAATTGGCAGGGCGTTTGCTAAATTCCAGCCATCTATTGATAATGCTGGAGAATTTGATGCTCTAGTACAAGAAAATAGAATTGTAGGACCTTTATCAGATACTAGAAGAATTGACAGCATTCAAGTGTTTGATTCTTCTCCAGCAGGAACCTTAACTCTTCGTGTAACCACTAAGATTGACCATGGTTACTTTGTAGACCAATATGTTGCTATTTTAAATACTGGATTAGATGAAGCTATCAACGGTACAGTAAAAGTTACTGCAATTGACAATAGCAATCCTAGAGTATTTGAATACGAAATTAATGCAACTACTGCTGCTCTTGGATTAGTTAGCGGTCAAATTTATACTGCTGCTAGCGGTCTTAGTACCAATGCAGTTTCTCAAGCAGAAATTGACTCAGTAGAATCTGCTTCTCCATATGTATTCAACTGCTCAATTCGCTCCACCTGGGGTATTTGTGGCATGTGGGCGGATGGATCTAAAGCAACTGGATTCAAGTCGATGGTTGTTGCCCAGTATACGGGTGTTTCACTGCAGAGAGATGACAGAGCGTTTATTCGTTATGATAGATTTACCAATACTTGGAATCAAGCATCACTGACTGATGCGTTTGCTACTGTAGCTTACCACACCAAGGGCGATGCTTACTGGAAGGATGACTGGAGAAACTTCCACATTCGTGCTTCTGACGATTCCTTCATTCAGTGTGTTTCGGTCTTTGCTGTAGGATTCTTTGATCACTTCTTAATGGAATCTGGTGGTGACATGTCCATCACCAACTCCAACTCCAACTTCGGTAATACTTCACTTCACGCTGTAGGATTTAAAGGATTCTCGTTCAATCAGGATAAAGGTGGTTATATCACTGATATTATCCCACCAAGAACTATTAATAGTTCACCAAGCAACGAAGAAAAAATACAGTATTATACGCTTGATATTCAAGCATCTAATGCACAAAACAATCATACCAGACTTTATATTGGTTCAGATGATGCTACCGATCCAGCAGATCGCCCAGCAGCAACAGTAAGTGGTTACAGAATTGGTGCCAGAAGTAATGAAAAACTTTATGTAAAATTAGATGATGGAACATATAATGTTACCCTTGAACCAAATGGTTTTGTTTCTTATAAAGCATCGCTAGAAACTCTAAACCCAGCTGGTATTCAAATTGATAACGTAGCTCAAGACGCTGCTAATAGAATTGAAGATAACAAAACATTAATTCAAAACGAAGCTTACAATTATATCATTGCTAAGTATCCATATCTACTAACCAGACAAAGCATCACAATTGCTAAATGTGAAAGAGACATCGGCTATTTTGTTGATGCTGTAGTACAAGATCTTAGACTTGGTGGTAATGTAAACACCATTCAAGCTGCCGAAGGTTATTACGTTGGTGGTTCTTTAGCCTACATTAATAGTGAATTAGACGAAACTATCGAAGCTCTTGATTATGTCAAGAACATGTGTATCGCAGCAATGCGTAACTTTGATGTTCTTATTAGAAATTGTGAGACAGAAGCTGGTTCTGCGATTGTAAATGTTGGTGATACAACAGGTCTTCTGGTTGGTATGTCAGTTGCTGAATACAATCCATCAGCATTTGTCAATAATAAACTGACTAGTGGGATTTCCCCAATCACTTCTAATATTCCAACAAATACTTACATTAAGAGAATTCTTGATGATCAAAGAATTGAATTAGGAGAATCTTCTTCCAAATTAACCGCTGGCAATACAATTGATGCTCAGCAATCATCATCAACTGCATACCTCTATTTTGATTATCAATTCGGTGCATGGTCTAGCCTACAACCAACCAAAGATGATAGCTTAATTCAAGATACCAATTATCCAGAATGTGCTGATATTGCAACTACGATTTCACAATATTTTAGTGACATATTTGTTGTAATAAATCAAGGATTAACTCCTCTTGGTGGCAGAGAAATTGATGCACATAACTTAATTTTAGCAAACAAAGAATTGATTGCTGAAGTTGCTGTTGACAGAATGTTAACAAATTATCCTGGTTTTGTTATTCCAAACGGAAATCAAAACTGTGTGGATGATATTATTGATGTTATGGAAGCAATTGCTTTTAACGTCAAATATGGTGGTAATAATAAAGTATATGAAGCTGGCGAAATTTATATCAGTGGACAGCATGTTGAAGGAGAGGAAGATCAAGCAGTTTATGCATTCTTGCAGGCTAAAGACATTGCCATTCAAGTAATGAGAAATGAACCAGTAACTATTACTGGTTCAACTAGAACTCAATTTATTGATTCTACTATTGTAGTAGATCCACAATCACCAACTTGTGCAAATATTGCTTCTGCAATTACGAACTTAACTTCTATTATTACACAATCTATTGGCACATCAACAGTTTCTGGTAGCTTAGTTGGAATTACTAAATCAATTCCAACTATCACATCAGTAAATAAAATTGAACCAATTATTGATTTTAATGGTCTTTCTAAGAGAGCAACATTATTCACAATTAACACTGGGGAAGCAACTTCCAACCCACACCAATTTGAAACTGGAACTCCAGTTAAACTTATTCCTAAGGCAAAAGAAGGAACTAATCCAGATAAGAGAGTTATTCGTCTACCAAAAGGATTTAGCACCAACACCAAGTATTATGTAATTGCTCCTGGTAGATTTACTCAGCCAGAAGATTACTCTGGCACCACATATTTTGATGGCTCGGATCAGACCAAATTGATGCTGGCTGCTACAAAAGAGAATGCTGCTGCTGGTATCTTTATTTACTCACCAGAAACAGATTCTGTAGATCCTGATGTAGAAATTGAAGTTCAAAGATACATTCTTGACAATACATATGATCTACACAAATACAGATGTAATGTTGCTGGTGCTGGAGAAATTGAAACTGACGTTGCACATATCTTTGATCTTCCTAGCAATTCAGTAACTCCTCAGCTAGTATTCTTCCGTGTTGCAAATGATATTCTTGGTTCCGATCTTCCAGAAATCGCTGGTGCAGGAACTATCAATACACAAACATATTATTATGCTAGATTTATCTCACCAAAGAAATTTAGTATTCACACAACATTTGCTGATGCAATTGCTGGAGTAAATGCGGTTTCGTTTGTTCCTGGTAGTGGGCAGAACTTCTATGTATTTGCTAACAAGCGTACCAGCCCACTAAGATTTGAAGCTGCTCCTAGAGATGAAGATGGACTATTACTGAATACCAGTGGTCTTTGGTACTTACAAGTTAAAGATGAAACATCAAGCAATCCAAATACAGAAAGCATTCTGTATCGTTTCAAGGATATTGCTGCTTACGGTCCTGGTTCTGGCAAAATAAGAACACTTGATACTTGGTTTACTAGATTACAAGATACCAGAGGTAAAGAAGATCGTGTTTATAGATTACGTTATGTAATTCCTAAGTATCTTGAAACTGTTCGTGATCCTCTCAACGGTTTTGTTATCAAAGTTCGTACAGACGATAAGAGACGTTTAGTTCCACAAAAATTTGTACTTAAGCCAATTGGCGGTGCTCCATCTGTAGCTAGATTTGACAACCCAGAACAGATTGGCGAAAGAATTGGCTATACCAAAACTGAACTTCTCGAAGATTATGGTATTGCTAATCCTACTTACGATCCATACTTAGCACCTAAAGTAATTGGTAGCGAAAGAACTCAGAGTAAGATTGCCTTTACAATTCAGTCTGCTAGAAAAATTGAAGATGAAAGTACAGAATATCTAGAAATCACCGCATTTGATCATGCTATCACGAATGAAGGACTGAAAAATGAAATTTTCAGTGTTGTTGAAATTAATTTCCCTCAGGGTGGAACATTCTCGGTTAATAATGTTGGCGCTGGATTATCAAATCTAGTAACCTGGAATGGCTTCTCTAGTGGAAGTGGTTATATCCAAGGATATTTCGAAGAAAATAATAATTATTATCTAGTAATCAAAAATATCACTGGTCAGATTAAATATAGCAGCATTGTTTCTACTAGATTTACTCAGGGTGATGTATTTGCTGATCTAATGGCTAAACCCAATAGCATGGGTGATCCGAATGGCAAGGATAAGTCTGATCGCAGAGATTATCTGTACAGAATTGAAGGAGCCAATGTTTATACTTTAGTTCCAGGAGATATTATTACTGATGATGCTAATAATCAGTATAGAATTGAAAATGTTCGTGACGCTGGAAATCTTGAAGATAGTTTCTACATCTTCGACATCGACACAATTCAAGAGAGAATTGCTGGTCAACAAGATGGTATTTACTATCTAACTTGCCTTCGTGGTAACATTTCTCCATTCCCAACTGGAGCTGGTGTTGGTACAAACTTCAGAAACTTTAAGTTCTCGCAGCCAATTTCACAACTATATCCACAGAATTATAAGAATGATCCTACGTGGTTCAAGCAAGTTAATTCTGTATACAATGATCCCCCTGCATCTATTGCTGCAGCAGACAACTATATTCATGGTTTAGTTACTATCAACGATGCTAAAAATAGCGAAACTAAAGAATTGGTTCAGGATTTAATTCTGCAGCCAGCATTAACTAATTTCACTTTTGTTAAGGCAGAATCTTTAAGTTCCGCAACTTTAAATCCAGTTGGTGGTTCTAATATCATCGAAGCTCAGGAAGGTAATGCTACTTCTGGTTCGGAAGATAGATACATTCCTATTGCTGGTGATTCTGATTTCCCAACCGAAGGAAAACTTTATGTAGAACTACGTAGACCTTCTATTGCACGTTCGGGCAACCATACATTTGAATACCTAGGTTTCGGTCCTGGTAACTACTCAACTGGCTTCCCACTTCGCCAGGAAGTTGTTCTTGCCGATGTTCAAGACTTCTATGCTCAGTCTAAGAGAGAAGACGGTGGTATCGTATTCTATACTGGTCTAAACTCCAACGGCGATCTTTACATTGGCAACAGAAAAGTCAACGCTATTACTGGCGAAGAAACTTTCCTTGAAAGAGCAGTTCTAGAAGAATCTGCTGATGACGGTGGAGATGATTTGGGTGGTCTAGTTACAACCTTCGACACTCCTGTAACATTTAATGATAGAATTACTGTTGAAGGTAATGCTAATTTTAACAATCCTGTAGAGATTAGTGTTGCTGCAAACGAAGGAACTCCTCTTAGAATCTTCAGTGTAGTTAATGCTGATCTTGGCGATGATATTACATTAGGAAGAGCACAATTCCCTCAATCTAATGATGGTGACATTACTCTAGGTAAGAATAGAATTAATGCTGCAGTATATGGAATTACTCCAAGACAAGTTCTTGGTTTAGATGGTCAAGCATATTCTATTAGAACTCACTTTGTAAATGGTCTTGGACCATCGAATACAACTCCAGATCAAAATGCAACATTCAGTTCTCTGCAGGCAGTATCCTATAGTTCTACTCAAAATCCAAAGCCAGGTGATATTTTACTAAAAGGCAGTGAAGTAGGACGTTCAGGTTCACTTGGTTGGATATATGCCAACTATTATGCTGAAATTGCTGATGCCAGCATTCAAACAATTGTTAGTGATGGCATTCGCATGACAATTGAATGGGCTCCTGGCATAACAAATGCTGATGTTAACGTCATTGCAGGTGCTCAGCTAAGAATTACAAACTTCGGCACGAATCCAAATCTTAACGGCATTTGGACTGTTCTTTCTAATGGATTTAGTTCCAGTGGTACTTCATGCCAAATTCAAATTATTATAACTCCAGCAGTTGGTGTTCTTTATACTTGGTCTACCGTTCCTGGTGCTAAGATGGAAGTTGCCCGCTCCAATTGGAAGGAAACTGGACTACTTGGTGCAGAAGTACTCAGAACTGAGACAGAAACCTGGGGCGATTATAAGTTAGGTATCAACACTCTTTCTAGAGCTTCTGATCTTGCTTACTTGAATGGATTTGTTCAAACTCAAACACAACCAAGAGCTAATCTTGATATTGTTGGTGATGCATTTATTAGCGGTACAAATACTGCAATTACTGTAACAAATACAGGAAATCAAGTTAAGACTACAACTAAACTAGATAATGCTTTCATAGTTGGTGGAAATAGTGCTTCTCCAAACCAAGCTGCAACACTAAGAGTTGCAACTATTGATATCCCATCTGGTAGCAGAGCAACAACTACTTATAGAGACGGCGGAAGATTTGGTATTAATACAACAATTAATACTAATGCATCAACTGATTTAGATAGAAACTTAGTTGTTGTTGGTGATGGTAGAATTACAGGCAATCTGTTAATTCAAGATGATATTAGTGTAAACGGTGGAGATATTAACACCACTAACAATGTATTCAATTTTGTTAACAATAATGCTACTATATTGAATATTGCTGGTAGCGGTGAAATCTTTAGCATTGGTAATAATGCTGCTGGCTCACAAAATGTTAATATTGGCAATAATGCTTCATCTCAAGTAATTGAAATTGGTGGCAATGCAACAATTACCAGACTTGGTATTCACAAAAATTCTCTTGACGCTAGCGTTGATATTGCCTCTGTAAATGATAATGCTGCTAACAAGGCAAACATCGTTATTGGTGGTGCCTGGGGCAATCTGAACAGCCAAACAACAATTGGTACATTCCAAACCAAGGTTGCTGGTCAACTTGAAATTGGTACTAAGTATGCTCCAGGAACAAGCACTGCTAGATTGTTCACTCAAGCAAGAACAGTAAATCTATTTGATGGAGACCAAACAACTACAGTTAACTTTGGTCCAAACGCTACCAAGATGTCAATTGGTTCTGTTGGTGGTAATACTTACATCAGAAACACTCTCAATGTTGATGCTAGCACAATTCTTAATTCTGAATTGAGACTATCTGGTGGTCTCAAGTCTGGCATCATTCAAATTCAAAGAGGAAGATTCTCTACAACTCCAGCTGCTCATGTTGTTGGTAGCCTAGAGAATCCAAATATTGATTTCTATAGATACGAAACATTAGGTAGAAAAATTGATACTGCTGGTGAAACTTTATGGGGTGGTCCAGCATTCTTGATTGCTGGTGGTCAAATTGCAGGAATTGATACTATTGGTGCCGTAAGTCCATCCAGATTACCAGGAACATATACTTTTATTGCTCCAACGGGTGGAACTGGCACTGGCGCTACTTTCAACATTACAATTACAATTGTAGGCGAAATTAGTATTGAATTAGTAAGTGCTGGTACTGGATACAGCGATAATGATGTTTTAACTGTAACAGATAATTTACTCGGTGGTGGTGGAGCGCCTGCTCTAACATTCCAAGTAAACGGAGTAAATGCTGCTGGTTCTAATTTCTACTTACCAATCACTGTACCAGCTACAACCGATTTTGCAATTGGTGATCTACTGTTAATTGACAGAGGAAATGCTATTTCTCCAGATGCTGTTGGTGATGGTAGTGGTGGTCAAATCACTGGATTGAGAAATCAAGCCTACAGTGAAATTGTTCGTGTGGTTGGTTTAACAAACGTTAGCAATCCTTCTGATATAAATGGCTACCGAATTGAAGTTGTTCGTGCTCAAGAAGGAACTCAAGCAAGAACAGATCACCCAGATGCTTGTGTAATTGCTAAGCTTAATAAGCAAGCAAATGCTAGCTTTATTACTGGATCTGATCTTGATGGTAACGGTGTATTAGAATTCCCACCAAATGGTATTACCGCAAATGGTAATAATGTAAACATTGGAGTTGCTGAATTTGGTGGTGTTATTACAACCAATGATTTCTTCCGCTTGAGTGATTCAGAAATTGTTAAAGTTGCCCAAGTTGTTAGCACCGAAATTCAATCATTAATTATTACTGATGGTGGTGTACCAGAATCCGAAGTATTTAAAGTTGAATCTACAACTGGTAATACTAAGCTACTAGGAAACCTATCTGTTGGTTTTGGATTCAATAAGTTAACGGTAGACGGAAGCACTGGCAATACTAATATTGCTGGAACTCTTACCTCTAATGGCACTCTAACTCTTCGTGGTTCTACCGTAGTTAATAACCAATTCTTTACTATCACAAATGGTGGAGCTACTGGAGTTACTGAAAGAACTACATTCCAAATTGATAGTGCTAATGGCAATCTAACTCTAAATGGTGGTTCGATTAACATCTACGGTACAGATGGAACTACTCCAAGACTTACATTCAATAATTCTTCTGGTGATTTTACAACTTATGGTTCGTTCTCTGCTCTTGGCACAGGAACCAGCACATTTGGCGGAGGAATTCTTGTTCAAGGAGATGCCACTATCAATGGTGGAGATCTAACTGTAAATTCTGGAGGAGCTTTATCATTCAAGGTAAGCAATGATAGATCAGTTACTTTAGCTGGCATTCCTTACTTCTACAACCAAAATGGTGGTAGAAAGTGGATTTATACCGATGAAAGCGTAATTGATGCTACATCAAATATTAATATCTTTGTTAATGCTCTAAGCAATACCTTAATTAAGCTACCAAGTAATCCTAGAATGGGTGATATGATTAGAATTGTTGATGTTGGAGGAAACCTCAACAACATTAATAGCCTTGTCGTTAGAGCACCTGATGGCATTCGTGTACAAGGAACGTTAACAAATACAGCAAGAACTCTTCTTACTGGAGTTGGCTCCTCAACTACCTTTATAAATTATAATGGAGGCGAATTAGTTGTTCAAACTCCATTTGCTGGATTTGCCTTGGTTTACCTATCCCAAGCTAATCCCGATGGAACTGCTGGCGGTCCTTCATCTAAGGTAGGTTGGTATTTAACCGAAGTATAATATGGCTTTTTATCAGCAAACAAGAACAGCTAAAGCTGCCGCTATTGGCACAATCATGCCCTGGACTGGGGGTGTATCAAACATCCCCAAAGGCTGGATTCTTTGTGATGGAACACCAATAACGGCAGCAAGTTATCCCCTTTTGGCTAGAGCAATTGGGGATACTTATAATAATGGTCCATCATCATTTGCAGGTAGTTTTCCAAATTATGCTGGCAATATAGTTCTTCCTAATTTAACTAATAAAACCCTTATTGATATTGAAACTTCTTATTTTGGGGCTGGAGGAACTGGAGAAACACAAGATTTAGATTCAAAAGCAGCCACTGCTGTCACACCTCTCATTGGAGCCAATACAGACAATGGAGTAAAAACAATTTATAATGATATTACTACTGATGTAGTTTTTACTCTTAATGACAGATCAGGATATTCTGGAAGAGCTTCTGGCAATACAATTGGTGGTGGCGAAGGAGTAAGTAAAACTGTGTATATTAGCCCAAGAAAATTGGGAAGAGATCATATTAAACCACACAATCATCCTGGAAGATATGAATCTCTTAGTTATACTAACCCACAACGACCTGGAGCAGGAGTAATTCCTTACTCTTCATTCACATATCAATTTTATTCTTACATTGATTATGATGATGGAGATATTTTATATGGTGGCTCTTCTGACACTGAAACTGGAGTTTCGATTACTTTTGAAGGTCCTAATGCTAGAGGTGATGTCAATGGGTTTGGAAATGGAAGCCCTGGAAGAGTTGTTGCTGGGATCAATGCAGAAAATCCTCCAATCAATTACACTCCATTTAATGTTAAATTAAGTCCACTGCAAACGTTCATGACCAACCCTGCAGTTGATCAATCTACTCCTATACCATATGGTTTGCAAGGAGTTAATCTTAATTTACCTGCTGGATCCAGAAATTATTATCCAGATATTACAAATTCTATAACACAAGCTAATACATTTGATACACTAACAACTCCAGCAGCGTATGATTTTAATCAAATTACTCAAAGTCCTGGAACATCTGATGTAATAGTGCCACACATTCATGATGAATTTGACGTAGAATTTGTCAGGGGAACTTTAAGACCAAATAGTACTATTACTGTTAATGTAGAGGCACCTAATGCTAATCTAAGTTTAGATAATCAATCTAATCAAGCTGCTTTGCAAATTAACTTTAATACGTCGCAGCCAGGATTAACATGTATATACATCATTAGAGCATACTAAAATGGCAAATTACGCTAGAGAAAGATCTAAATTTGGTGGTTATGTTGGATCTATACAAATCCACACTAGTGCTGGATTAGGATCTGACCCATCTTCTGCTGTATTTAATGATATTTTGCCAGCTGGATTTTTGCGATGCAATGGAAGTATTTTAGAAGCACGAGATTACTTATCGTTATCACAAATTCTTGGTGTTGGTGATGCATCAAGATTTGCTAAAGAAGGAGCACTACTCAGAAATGCAGATCCAACTACAGGAGATTTGGGAACATTTCAATTACCTGATTTAGGATCTAAAGTTATTATTCCTAGTAGAGGATCTGGAGATTATGTTAATGATGTGGTAGATTCTACGGGAGAACCCAGAGTTGGACCAGAAATATCTGCTTTTAGTAATGTTGGAAATAGGATTGAAATAGGTTACATTGGAAATTTTAGGGGCCAGGCTCAAACAAATATTGATTTAAATTCTAACTCTACTTATGACATGCCAAGAAGCACTGTTTCTGCAGCATTAGATATTAACAATTTTCAAGGTCATGCACATAATTCCACAGCAACTTATTTAAATTATACTACAAATCATGCTGCTGGAGAACCAGCGGGAGCTGTCGGGTCTGGTAAAGATAATGGAGAACTCACTGGTAATAGTGGAGCGGGAATGTATCTTGATCTTACTCAACCAAATACTTCAGCTGAATCATTGCATTCTCATAGATTAAGTAAACCAGCTATTTACACACACAATTTTAGATATTCTTTTGGAAATTTTGATATCCCAGCAGATCAAGTATCATCATATGTTGATGTTGATTTTACCAGAGATAGAAAATTAGACACTACAGTTTCTCCATTTATTTTAGTGGAATATATTATTAAGTATTAATCATGGCAATTATCTGGAATACTAGGGATAATTCTGGCGGGTTTGGCGGATATACTAATGGTGCTTGGAGTTCTTTTATGAACACCTATGCCGTTAGATTTACTTCCGCATCTTCTGGTACTGGTAGTGCTTTTAATGGTAGTACATTTAATAGAAGTTATTCTGTTTATTTTCCCAATTCAGGAAATTACACAATTACAGCTGCAGCAGATGATAACGGCAGTTTAAATGTAGGTGGTGTAAATTGTTCTGTAGCTGGGTTCAGTGGATCTTCATCTACTACTAGATTTTATAATAGAGGAACATACACTGTTTCGTTATCTGTTTACAATCAATCAAACGGAAATGATTTTTCATCGAATCCATATGGAATTGCAGTTACTATTGATGCTCCACCAGTTCCTCCACCGCCATCAGTAACATTTTCAGTAAGCCCAAATTCTATATGTAATGGAAGCACTGCAACTCTTTCTTGGTCAGTTTCTGGAATAGTTGATAGTGTGAGCATTAATAATGGTATTGGGTCTGTAGCAACATCAGGATCTAGACTTGTTGCTCCTTCTAGCAATACAACTTATACTTTAACTGCATCTGGCGAAGGTGGAACTAATTCGCAATCGATAAATTTACAGATAAAACAGCCAACTCAAACTAGCATAACAGTAGATGATCCTACTATTATTAGAGGTGAAACAACCACATTGAGGTGGGTAACGACAGGAGAATCTACATCAGCAACTATTTCTCCTGGCATTGGATCAGTGAATATAAATGGTTTAGCTAACATTTCTCCAACAGAAACAGTAACATATCAAATTTATGCTACTGGAGTTTGTACTGATGATTCCGATACAGTGACTGTAACTGTTTATCAGCCACCGACTGCTAGTTTAAGTGGACCAGAATCTCTCGATTATGGTCAGCAAGGAACTTTAATATATGAAGCAACTTATGCAGACTCAAATCTAGAAATTCAGCCAGTTTATAATTATAAAACAGGATCTGTAAATGGCACTATTATCACACTACCAACAGGAGCTAGTTCATCAGGAACTGTAGATACTGAAATACCATATAATGATAATGGACCATTTTCGGTCGAATATACTATAATTGCAATGGGCAATGGAGGACAAGAATCTGATAATATTTTAATACCTATAAATGTTGACGAAACTCCAGAAAATTTTTTAGTTCCCGAATCAGAAGAATTATTTAAAGATCAGGAACCAATTTATACACCTGATGCCACAATAACATCATATGAAATTTTGGTAAATAATATAGATGTTCCTGTAGAAATTAAATCAAATAGACCCATACAGGTTGAAATTAATGATGACCAAGTTTGGAATTCAATTAGACCCATAGAATAATGCCGATTAACATAGTTGCAAATTCATCTCAAAGTGTATCAATACCCGAAGACGCTGCTAACGTCAACATTAAGCTATTTGGGGGTAGTGGTGGAGGAGAATTTGTTGATCAATATACTCTTGTTTCTACCGCTGGAACCAGTGGAGGAATAACATCGTTTATTGGATTAAATGCTAATGGTGGTCAAGGAGGAGGAATTGGTGGCAAAAATCAAGGTGGTAATGGAGGTTCGGCAAATCAAACTGTAAATTGGAGTTCTTTGGGAGCTTCTGTTAGCACTGTGAATGGTTCTTCTGGACAATTATCTGCTGGAGGTACTGGCGGAACCATACCTGGATATTCTTCGATCAATGGTGGCAATGGCACTCCACTTCAGGTTAGTTACACTTCTAATGTTTATCATGTTTTTAACGATGATACAGATACACATATAGTTACCCAAAGTAGTCCAGATATTATTGTTGGTTTTGAATCACAATATGCTCCAGGTGCCCCCTGCAATACTAGTCTTGCTTACAAACATTATAGTGTCAATTTTGTTGCTCCATATGATGACGCAAATTATTCGATCAATATTTTTAGTGTTTGTCAACAAGCTGCAGCGGGTGGTACAGCAGGACCTTTTTATGTTTATGGTATAGATTACAAAACTAGATTTGGGTTTAGAATTTGGTTTTGTAGAGCAGGAAATAATAGTTATGTTAGGTGTTTTTCCTTTACCACTACTGGCAATAGAACTCCGTTGGTTGGTAGAGGCGGTGGTGGTTCTGGATTTATTGAAGCAAATATAAGTAGAGCACAACTTATTGAAAGTAGCATATATCGTCCTGGCACTTCACATCAATTAACTATTGGTGGTGCGGGATCGAGAGGTGGCACAACTGCAGAAAATGGATCGAGTGGAAGAGCATTTTTGACTATCGTTTTAGAGCCAAGAATATCTGTGTCTTTGGATGATACAACGATAATTCGTGGAGAGTGTACGACCTTACGATGGTCTGTTACAGGTGATGTTAGTCAGGTATCTATATCTCCTGGTATAGGCACAGTAAATATTAGTGGAACCAGGCAAGTATGTCCAACAGAAACTGTAACATATATTGTTACTGCTACTGGAATGGGTGGTACTGACGTAAAACAGGTAACATTAACCGTCTATCAACCACCAACAGTTAACTTATCTGGACCAGAATCTCTTAATTATGGTCAGCAAGGAACTTTGGTTTATGAATCTACTGACGTAGATGTTAGTTTTGTATTAGAACCAACGTATACCTACAGAAATGGTTCTACTGGAGGAGCAATGTTTAATACTAATTTACCGTTGGGTGCTATTTCAAACGGAACAATAACCACAAATATACCATATAATGATTATGGTCCCACTAGCGTAACATATACTTTGACTGGTACTGGAAATGGCGGTCAAGAAACAAAACAAATAACAGTACCAATTATTATTGATGAAACACCAGAAAACTTTTTAGTTCCCGAAACTGATGATGCATTTAAATCTCAAGAACCTATCTACAGTCCAAATTCAGATGTAACATCTTATGAAATTATAGTTGATGGTGTAGATATTCCTGTGGAAATTAAAGCTGATAAACCAATATTGGTTGAAATTAATAATGACGATACTTGGGATCAAATCAGGAGTATATAACAATGGCAACGTTTAGTCAGACATATACTAGTAATACATCTGTAACTATACCAGCGTTTTCTCAAGACATTACTTTGGTTGTTGTTGGAGCCAGTGGAGGAAGTGGAGGTTATGATGCTGGTTCTCCTGGAGGTTCTAGTGGACCTGGCAGATATGGTGTATTTACTTTACCAAATTCTATAGGTAGAACTCTTACTTTTAGTATGGGCGGACAAGGTTCCAATGGAGTAAGTAGTCAAAGTAGTGCTCCAGGGGGAAGTGGTGGCAGTGGAGTTGCTTCTGGTGGAACAGGTGGTCGTGCTGGTCCTAGTGGATCATCTGGTGGCGGTGGTGGCGGTGGTGGTGCCACTGGTGTTTATGATAGTTATTCCAATTCTTGGATCATTGTTGCTGGCGGCGGTGGCGGCGGCGGTGGAGCTGCATATCCAAGCGTTCCTGGCATAGACGGTGGAGCTGGTCTTGGATGGGGAGGCTCTGGTGGAACTGTCCCCACAATTAGTAGTGGAGGATCTGGTGGGAATTGTCCTACTGATGGATCTGGTGGTGGCGGCGGTGGTGGTGGAGCCAGTGGTGGTGGTGGTGGAAACAATGGTTATGATGCTGGTTCTGGTAATGTAAGAGCTGGTGGTGGCGGTGGCGGTGGGTCTGGATATAGATCTGCGTATTGCACATGGACTGGAGGAACCGCAACATATTTTGGTAGTGGATATGTTACCCTCAGTTATACATTATCTCCTCCAACTATTTCTTTTTCTGTATCTCCTACTTCAATTATTAGAGGCCAAACTGCTACATTATCTTGGAATGTCACTGGAAATATTGATAGTATTAGTATTAATCAAGGTATTGGTGCGGTAAATTCTTCTGGAACGTTAACAGTATCTCCACAAAATACAACTTTATATACTATAACTGCTACTGGTCCTGGAGGAACAGTATCTTCAACAGCTAATCTAACAGTTTATATTCCACCACAAACGACACTATCTTTAGATGATTCTTCTATAATTAGGGGAGAATGTACAACATTAAGGTGGGTCACTACTGGCGATGCTACTTCAGCAACTATAAATCCAGCAATTGGACCAGTTAATATTAATGGATTAAGGCAAGTGTGTCCCACCGAAACTATAACCTACGATATTTTTGTTACTGGTACTGGAGGTACAGATTCTGACAGTATAACTTTAACAGTTTATCAACCACCAACAGTTAATTTGTCTGGTCCAGAATCTTTAAATTATGGTCAACAAGGAACTTTAACATATGAAGCAACTTATGTAGATATATCATTAGTAATAACACCAACATACACATTTAGGGGGTCTACCGTAACTGGAACTTCAGTAAATTTATCCACAGGAGATTCAGTAAATAGTACGATTCAAACTCAAATACCCTATGGAGATACTGGACCATTTTCTGTAACTTATACCATAGTTGCTACAGGAAATGGTGGTCAAGAAACAAAACAAATTATTATTCCCATAAATATTGATGAAACACCAGAAAATTTTTTAGTACCCGAGTCGGAAGAATTATACAAAGATCAAAATCCAATTTATACTCCAGATACAATTCTAACTAATTACAAAATATTAATTGGGGGAGTTGACATTCCTGTTGAAATCAAAGCAGATAAACCGATTTTGGTAGATTTAAATGAACAAGATGCTTGGGAACAAATAAGGAGAATAGAATAGATGGCATATCAGTTTTCTAGTGATCCACTCTTTGTAAGAGAAGGTGATGTAATCCAATTTAAGTATAAAGCGCCTGATACGTGGGATACGACAGAAACTGTCACTATTCAGGTTGGTCTTCTTACGCAATTTTGGTTTATTACTACAATCCCAGAAGACTTTCAGCCAGATCCTTTCCCATTACAACCAGTAGCAAATGCTGATTTAGATACTGTTTATACTTACGGAGATGGAACAAGACCTGGAGAAAATATTATTGTTGTTTCTGGTTTAACTCCAACAACAGTAGTTCCTATATCCGTTTCAGCTAATGACTTTCCTGATATTAACAGATATTCTGTAAGTATTAACGGAGGTGCTTTTGTATTACTTCCAGAAAATACTACTGTACAAAATGGAGACACAATTCAATTAAGAGCAAGAACTTTTAATTCGCCCGCACAAACTCTTAGAATAAGTTTAACTGTTGGATTGGCTCAAGAAACTTGGGAATTAACTACAAAACAAACTCCAATCAATAAACCAAATCCAGCTCCAGTATTTACGCCATTAAATAATCTTCCTTTAAATTCTCCTGTATACAGTAACGTAGTTGTAGTACAGGGATTAACTGGTTCTGGACAAGTTAGTGCTGGTTTTGGTACATTAGTTGGTGTTTCTAGTACAAATACAACACAAACCAATGCCGAAGGATATGATGTTTTATCTGGTGTAACGTTTGCTTCTTCTGCCACTATTTCAAATGGTAAATACTTACAATTATTAGCAACGTCTCCAATTAATCCGAACACATCATTACCAATCGCTGTAGATATTGCTGAGGGAATTGGAGTAAGTACGTGGACAATACAAACAGGTGCTGCATTATCTACAACTCCTACCAATTTCAGTTTCCCGAATATAACTAATGTAGCTCCAGGAGTAACTGTTCAATCTCAATCCAGACCTGTAGGTGGAATTGGTGGATTGAGTGCTGGTGTTTCTGTTCCAGTTGAATTAGTTTCCACTAGTGGCACAGAGCCAAGAATTAGAATTAATGATGGATCTATTGGAGTATTCCCGACAACTGTGCAGAATGGGGATGTTATTACTTTATACAATAAATCATCAACAACTTTTGGTGGAAATGTAGAAACTGCAATTAAAGTTGGAACAAGAATTATTACTACTTGGAGTATTGACACTTACTTAACTCCAGACTCAATTCCATCATTCACTGCTCCTCCTAATTTAACAAATAGAGTACCAGATACATTTATTTCTAGTGCTGTTGTAGGACTGACAGATTTTAACGTTCCAATTACTATCACTGCTACCAATGGAGCATTAATTTCTATTGATTATGACACACCAGTTGCTGGACCAAGAACTTTTGATCCACTAGTAAATCAGTTAATTTTCTTAGTTTTAAAGACACAAAACGCTTTGAGTGCTAGTTCCAGTACCACAGTAACTATTGGAGATGCTACACCATTTACGTGGACAGTATCAACATATGCTGTTGCTCCTCCCCCTCCATCTAATCTTAGCACTTGGTACAGCATTAAAACTAAAAAATATGATGGTTTTTCGATTGGAACTGTTGTACAAATATTGAAAGAAAACGTTGTCAATGAATATGGTGATATTGAAGATAGATTCCCAGGATTCCTTGAATGTGATGGAAGTTCTTATCCAGTCGCACAATATTCTGATTTATGGAACATTATCGGTAATACTTATGGTGGTAATGGAGATTATAATGAGACTACATTAACCTACAGTGGCACATTTAATGTTCCTGATTACAGAAATAAAAGAATATGTGGAATTGGAGCACTAGATGCTAACTTTGGTGGTTCTCCTTTCTTACCTGTTGACACAGGCAGTATTAATCAAGTTGGATCCACTGGAGGATATTGGTATATTGACAGATCTGGCATTGCTGGCCCATTACCTTTAGAACAAGTTTATACTGGAGGAACCGAAAGTCCATTCTTTAGTTTAGGAACAGTCAAAACTATCGGAACCGAGCAACTTACAGGGGAATTGACATTTAATATTACTGGATCAATTAATGCTATTCTTGGTCCAGTTGGAGAAATTAGTGTGAATGTTCCAGCACACGATCACGTTTATTGGTCTTCTACTGTAGAATCTGATTCTGGAGAGCCAGTAATACCATGGGGCACTAGAGCCATGTATGGTTTTAGTGGATCTTCGAGTTCTTATAGTGGTAGAGGAGTTGCTGACTCTGCTGGTCAATCTTCAGTTATTTCTCAGTTTAGAAATATTGCTGGATCTACATTTATTTCTGAGGTACAAAGAACTGGACTGGAATTTGACAGTATACTTCCACTTGATTCTAGTGAAGATATTAAATTTGGTAACTGGTGGGCTAGCCCAATTTCCACACTCCAAAGTCTTGCTGGTGGTAGAATATATGATACTGGATCAGCTGCTGCTAACGATGCTGGTGTTATTGATACGCAAGCATCTACAATGAGAATTTCTCCGTATGCTTCTCCAGGAACATTAAAAACACACTCACACCTCATGAGTCTTGATGCTGCTACTAATCCACAAACAGACTTTACCTATGGTAATGTTAATGGAGTAGGAACAAAATATGCAGGATCTCTTCCAACAGCAAATACTTCTCTAGAAGTTACTTTTAACCAAAGTGAAGTTCTTCTTGAATTAAATCCAGCTACATTTACTTTCAACTCTAGTATCAAACCAATTCCTACTGTAGAATTGCAACCAACTAAAACTGTACCACTCGTAACACCATTCCACAAAGTAAAATATATAATAAAAGCATACTAAAATATTATGACTGTGCAACCATACAGACCTCTCGAATTGATGAGAGATCCAAAGCTGACTAAATTTGAATTAACAGATTTTATCGGTGTCTGGGAAAATTTTGTTCCAGCAAATTTTTGTGATCAACTGATAGAATTTTTTGAGCATACTATTAACAATACTGCAGATTATATTGAACCATCTAGCCCAGTTCCAGAAAAACAAACGGAAGCTTTGGTATTGAACGGTGATGTTCAATATAAAGGTAATTTAAATAGAAAAGATACTTCCATTCTATTAAACTACACCAATGACACTTATAGCTATCAGGTAAATCAATTTTTGAAATCATGTGTTTTACATTACATTGATAATTTTTCTCAATTGAGTAAACTTGCCATGATTTCTTCTGACATCAAATTCCAAAAAACAGAACCAGAAGGTGGATATCATTTATGGCATTATGAAAATGCTGCTCTCGAATATGCTGCCAGAGAATTAACGTGGATGGTTTATTTAAATGATATTCCTGACGGAGAAGGAGAAACTGAATTTTTATATCAGCGTAGAAGAATTAAACCAACCAAAGGAACTGTAGTTATATTCCCTGCTGGAATGACTCACGTACATAAGGGTAATACAATATTCACGACGAATAAATACATTTTGACTGGATGGTATATAAAAACTGCTAGAGTTTAAATATGGAACAACAAATGTTAAAGCCGAATATTGAGATTGATTTTCTCAATAAGTATATTTTTACTCCATCAGACGATTTAACGTCTTCTGTTGCCAGTGTTAAAACCATCGATGAAAATCTATTAGTAAAATTCTTTGATAATATTGATCCATTTTGGCATACTGAAAACGATCAACTACAATATTTCATTCAATATAATAATGGAGAATATTTTTGTCAAAGAAGAAAATTAAAATATGATTTTGCTACTAAAACTAGTTACTGGCAAACATATAACTTAAAAAATATTCCTGCAGATAAAATTAATCAATTAGTTGAAAGAATTGAGGCGTTTGTTATTCTTAATGCCGATGTCAAAAAGTTTTTAGCTATCAATGAAGTTAAAGAAGTTGGTCAAGAATCTCTTTTCTACGAAAGAAGATTGCTTAAAAAGCTTGCTGAAAAAAACTCTATGCTATCAGCATCTGATTGGAGAGTTCTTCCTGACGTAGTTGATACTTATCCTGGTGAAAAAGACATGTGGATGAAGTGGAGAAATACTCTACGTCAAGAAGTAATTCAAAGACCAGAAAATTTTGAAAATCCACTAGAATTTCTAAAGTATCTTTATGATTTAAAATATCCAGTTGATCCAAAACTATATTTTAAAATGTATCCAGAAGGAAAAGATGAAGAAGGAAACGAAGTAGAATATCTTTCAACTCCAGAACAATGGGTTAGATACGATGTTGAAGCATCTACTGACTTCATCACTGCTAACGCTGTTAGAGTATTGAATTACACTAAAGGTTATATCGAAGCTAGAATTAGAGTTAAGAAAAATATTCTTAATGTTCTTAAAGAGTTTGATGTCAGCGACATTTATCCTGAGTATGATATTGATAAATTTGAAGAGGAAACTGCGGAATGATATTAGAAATTGAATTATTACAAGATTATGAAATTCTAACAATCCAAAATCTTTTAAGCACAGCAGCATATAAGCCAGGAAAACTCTCCACTGGAGAAAACACTGACGTTAAAGTATCTGCTGTGGTTGATCAAAATACTTTAGAGTACAAAAAAGTATACGAAATTTTATCTAGAGCAATCTCTAATAATATTACTTTTTCTTCTTTATTATCAACTAAAAAAATAACACCACCTGTCATCGTAAACTACGAAACGGGTGGTTTTTATGATTGGCATATTGATGAAATAGAAATAGGTAGTGTTTTAACTCACTACAGTATGACAATATTTTTAAATAATCCAGATGAATATGGTGGCGGTGAATTAATTTTAATTAGAGATGGTAAAGAAGAACAATACAAATTGCAGGCAGGTAAAGCTTTAATATATTCTACTGGTATGCTACATAAAGTTGCTCCTGTTAAAACAGGAAACAGATTAGTTTCTGTTTCTTGGTTAGAATCATTGATTAAAGATGAATTTGTTAGAAACTGTATATTCAATCTTGGTAAAATCAACAAGGAACTTCTGAACGATAAAGTAGATAGTAACAAGGTATTGAGTTTGGAACAACTTAGAATTAATATGTTGAGGCAGTATGGAAACTTTTAGTAGAGATCAAATTCTATCATATAGAAATATTTTTTCTGTAGATGATTACTGGAAAATAATAGAATATGTAAATAGACCTCAGTGGGCATTTGGTCATGGTTCAAATAATTCTGAACCAACTACACCATTTTGGGTTATGAATTTGAATGACGAACCATTCTTTACAGACTATCTACTAAATATTATACAAGAAAAAACAAATAAAAAGTTTGATCTGGAACGAGTGTATGCCAACGGGCATATGTTCGGAACTCAAGGAGAACCTCATCAAGATGGTTATTCTGAAAACGCTAGAACATTTTTATTTTATGCTGTAAAAAATTGGAGAGTTGATTGGTCTGGAAAAACTGTTTATATATTAAATAGAAATGAACAACATTATGAATTACCTGAACCAAATAAAGGAGTTCTTTTTCCAGGTAAAATGTTTCATTATGCTGAACAAACAACTAGAAAATTTACTGGTCTTAGAGTCACAATAGCTTGGAAATTGCACATAAAGGAGTAAAATGATAATTTCAGAATACAATTGCATTTACTTTGATGATATGGTAGCTAAGTATGTCACCATGCTTGGCAAACCAGTAATTTTTATTAGAGCCTACGGGTGGAATAACGGTGCTGAGGAACAAAAAATTCAACAGTCAAAAGAAATATACAAAAACTCACTGCCATTAGATGTATACACAACAATGGATCAATGTGAATTTTCTGTGATTGAAATTGCTGATGTTGAAGAAGCAATTCAATTTTGTGAAGATAGTTTCCCTGAGTCATCTGACAAATGTGATCCAGAACTTTATGTACATTATAAAGTTTTTAATGCCCAAGGACAAGTTGTAGCAAGTAACTAAAATGTTTTCTGATAAATTTACTGAAATAAAGAACTATAGTTTGGTTCATAAAAAATATTTGGATACTTCTTCCATAATGCCTTGGAGATATACTTCTGTGTTTGATAGTAATTACAAACCAGAAATTAGTGAAGAAGTTAAGAATAAATTTCAGCTATTTTTTTATTATAGATTGCAATACGCTGCTCAAATTTTAGAAGATGATAGAAAATATCTAGAAATAACTCATGAGAATAATATCGTTAAAGAGTATAGAGCAATTAATCCAATCAAATTGCCATTTTTTATTGATTCTGGCGAATGGAATCATTTCATTCATACGCTAGAAATTTCTAATTTAGATAATTGTAGACAAAGAATATTTGATTATGTTGGTGAATCTGTTGTGATGGCAAGTATTACTTCAGTGACATACGATTCAAATTGTAACGCCACTGGATTATATTTTCTTCATGATCCATCAATTTCATTAAATCATTCGGAATTGGCAAATAAACTTTGTAATGCGTCGTATTCAATTAATAGGGCAACCCCAACCGTATACATTAATCCACTTAATAATCAAATTAGTTATAATATATCTTTGCCATATGGCGCTAGGTCATTTAGATATGCTAAAATTTCTGGAAAAACTATGTTTGATTCTTCTGAATGTATTCCAACTAGAATAAAAAATCAACCACAGACAAATAGAGTAATTAATACTTTGGTAGAGCATAAATTGATTACTGATGAAATGGTAGATTATATAAAGGAAGTTATTCCAGAAGATACTAAACTTGAGTTTGAGTATTCTATTGATGAAGATGGAAGTTTAATTGATATTATTGCTAAAAATATTGTGATTGAAGAATTTCATGATGTCGCTAAAGAAAATGATCATCCAATGTATGATATATTTGAAAAAAGAAACTTAATTTGAATGTCAGGAGACAATCACACTACTGGCACAGGGGGTTGACGGACCCTCTTTTTTGTGAGATACTATCTGTATCGAAACGCTTTTGACATGCAACTCCGCCCCCACCAGCAGCGAGCACTTGACGCCCTCCAGAAATACCAGTTCGGGCAGATCATCGCTCCAACTGGTGCTGGCAAAACTCTTATTATGATTTTCGATGCCATGCGTCGGATGCGTGAATCTACCACACCACAGACCATTGTGATCTGTGCCCCCCGTATCCTTCTAGCAGAGCAATTGTCCAGTGAGTTTCTTGAGTTTATTGATAATGCTAACGTTATTCACGTTCACAGTGGAGAGACGCATCATAAAAGCACCACCAACCCGCAAGTAATTGCTACTTGGGATGAGGTTGTTGATAATCATAAACTTATCTTCACTACTTACAATTCTCTGCGTCGTCTCAACGAGTCTGAGATCAATATCGACGTTGCCTATTTTGATGAAGCACACAATGCAGTCCGTACCGACTTTTTTGATTCTGTGGCATCTTGCAATGCTACTAATTACTATTATTTTACTGCTACACCCAAGCATCGTCGTTCTTCTCTTGGAACTGGCATGAACAACAGCATGGTTTTTGGTCAGATCATTGCCAACGTTCCTGCACCTGAACTTGTGGATCAGGGAAGCATTCTGCGTCCTACCATTCAGATTCATGAAGTTGATTATGAGCGTCAGAAAGGTCTCACCGCTGCCGACAACGACGCCAGCACCCTGATCGACATGATCGACGGACTGGACGCTAGGAACGCCCAGAAGGTGCTTGTGGCTGCTCCCAGCAGCAAAGTCTTGTGGCAGATGCTGTCGAGCACCAAGGTGCTCTCAGACCTCGCTCAGCGTGGTTTTGATGTTCTTCACATCACCAGCAAGTTTGGTGCTTATGTCAACCAAACCAAAGTTGATCGTGAGACATTCTTCGATACCTTCAACACCTGGGGTCAAGATCCTGAGCGTAAGTTTATCATCTTCCACTACAGCATTCTGTCCGAAGGTATCAACGTTCATGGTCTGACTCACACCATTCTGCTTCGCAATCTTCCCATCGTTGAGATGGCACAAACCATCGGTCGTGTTATTCGTCTTAACAAAGATGATGCAAAAGACATTGCTTGTGGTAAGATTGAGGCAGGTAATTTCGATATGTATCGGAAATCCACAGGGTTTGTGACCGTCCCTGTGTTCAAGAACTACGGTAAGAAAACACAGCATCGTCTGGAAGAAGTCGTAGATACCATTTTTGTTAAAGGTCAACCCGCTATTGATGTTCGCTAATTACCCCATGTATGAAACTCTTACAGAATTTGAAAGAGCCCTTGCTCGATTCGGAGACAAAGTTGCTCTTATTGCTGGACTTGAAGTATCTGATAAAATCTCTCCCGAAGAAGCTTATCAGCAAATTAAAACTCTCTATAAAGAACTTAAACAACTTAGGAAAAAAGAAAAATCTGAGTGGGATGGAGAATACTAATAAGCAGAGAACTTGTGCTCGCTGCCAGCAAACAAAACCAATGACAAAAGATTACTACGAAATCGTCAAAACTTTCCGCTCTGGTTTCTCTTATTATTGTAATGATTGCTCAGTTGAAATGAAGAAAACTAAGGCACCACCTAAATAATTTTACTTGGAGAAAATCTATGTTATCATCTCAAACTCGACTGCGATTGGAAGAAATTTGTTCTAGAATTAAAAAGGGCGAACCAGTCTCATTCGAGGAAATGACATGGGCACAGAAATGGGCGGATCACAATAGAAGTGCTGCCACAATTCTAAGCAAAGCAAGAAGAATTAGTATTCAGGGTGAGGCAGAGGAAGGTAGTTTAGATGAACTACTTCAAGGTCTCGATCTCGGTGATCCAGATCCATCTAATCATTTGATTGGTCCCCAAGATCCAGAAACTCTTGGTGAATGGTTCAAGCAAGACAAAAGAGATGACTGGAGACAGAGGGATTGATCATGAACATATATTATTACTACGCCATCATTGCTGTCGCTGCTGTCATTGCTTATATGATGGCAGTTGATAAAAATGTGGCGATTTTTATTGATTTGATGATACGCTACGCTTGGGTTCAAGTCAAGCGAGCATGGTGGATTGTCAGATTTCACCCAATCAACCCAATCCCACGCTGGACTCTCAACTGGAGAGTCGAGAGGATGACCAGGCAACTGGAAAAAGATCTTAAGATCAACACAAAGGACTTGACAGACCCCGACTGAGCTGCTACGATACCAGTATCAACAAAATTCGCCATGACAAAGTACGACAGACTAATGGATGCTATTAAAGATCATCTGTATGGTTACTACATCAGTGGTCAGCAAAAAGATGGGTGGGATGAAGCAGATGCTAAAGAATCTGCTCATATGATTCTTCAGGCAGTTGAAGAGTATCAATCTTCTCCTCTAGCTAAAAACTGGAGGGCATCTGACTGATGGGACATTTAAAAGTGATGAATCTCCTCAATTCGTTGGCATCAGCTAAACAAATTTTGGGTGAGATGGGAGAGTATGATGATTATGACTTGGTGGAGCTTCTCGAAATGAAATACGAGAAGATCTACGTTCAACTATCCAAAAACTGACTTTACTTTATCATGGACATCCGTATTCACAACAAGTCTGGCGACTACGTTTCTATTGAAGATTACATTCAAGAAATGGAAAGCACCATCATTACTCTTCAAGCAACCATTGTTCAGCTTGAGTATCAAATGAAGACTCACACTCCAGCGGAACCCAAGGAAGCTCCCAAAACTGATTACGAAAAACTCAAAGAAGAAATTCTCGAAGAAGTAAACCTTGTTATTTCAGATCTGCTATGACATTCTCAGAACCTGTTCTTGGCACTGCCACTAAAAAAATCAAACTTAACTGGTGGGAATACTGGATTGGTCATTGTTGGATGACTGGATGGCAAAGTATTGGCGGAGCATTTCGTATCTGGTCAGATTTGATGACAGATAACTTTGCTGACTATGCTCTACCACGAACTGTAGAAGATCCATTTGAGGAGTGTCGTGATTGGTTTTGGGTATCTCTTGGTGAAGATAATGTATATCCCCGAGAGTTTCTTGAGTATCTACAGCAGATGGTGGATGACATTGAGACAGGTAAAGAAGAACTGATTCCACTGGACGAAGATTTCTTTGAACGCTTGAAAGAACTTGTTGCTGATGTTGATTTAGAAGAGGATGATTTACGATAACGACAAGCTAAACGAAATTTACCACGCCACTTGGCCAAATTTAGGATGGGCAAAACGTATGACTGAACACAATCTCCCTGTGCCCGATGATATGTGCTGGGTTAATCTTACTCAAGAAGAAATACAAGAACTTCGTAACAAAAAACACGAACTCACTGAATATGGTAGAGAACAATTGAGGAAACTTATGACACACGAAGAAATGCTTGAAGAAGCAGAGCGTCGTGAGAAAAGCAATCGTGTTCTTCAACGATATAATGATTACTACAATATGGAATGTGCTGGACTTCCTCACGGCACACCAATCACACCAGAACATCAACAAATGATTACACTCCAGTGTATGATTGATGCTCTACGTTGTGAGAACCTCAACCGTGAGTATAATGAGATTGCTATCACAGATATTGAAGATCTGATTGAACAATTAGACAATCAGGCAACCAAGTTTTTACAACGAGTGAGGGAAAACAATGAGTGATAAACCATTCTATCGTTTCTTTGCCATTGATTACTTCGCCACAGGTGAAGGTAGGTCTTATTGGTTGAAGATCTGCCGTAACTATATTCCTATTGATGGGAGAGATCGTGAATATGAAAAGTTTGCCATGTTTGTTGGCGATGATCATTATCTTCACGGTTTTGACGAACTCACAGAAGAAGAGTTTATGGAGAAATATGCTGAACTGATTCCACATCATGTAAAAGTTCATGTACATCGTAGAGACCAACCCTTCTTTACTTGGGAAACACACTTACACTTTAACTATTCATGACTGACAAAGAACTCCACAACCCAGACGAGTTTTTGCTTGACAATATCAAAGCATACCATTACGAGGTGATGGATGAGGGGCACCATGTCTGGATGGCATTCTATTTTGAGGATAATAGGACTGGGCACTTGAATATTTTCACGAATGGTGGTAAGATCAAAACACGTTATGAGGAATGGACTGATGACCTTGATTGAAAAAATCAAATTGGCGTGGGAGATTTTCTTCCCACCCATGTCTACTGAAGATAATTCAACTCTCGAAGTCGATGTAGATCAAAAAGCATTTTCTATCACAATTGATGAACTGTTTGATGTGGTTACAAAAATCGTAGCACATCCTCATACTGCTATTGTTTCTCACGACAAGCACAGAGCAGCAAAGATCTTCCTTGCCCTACAAGATTATATTGGTAATCACGTTCAAGGGATTGAAGGTTTTGGTCATTTTGTATACTCAGAACCCGCTCTTGATTTTGATACCTTTGTGGAGAATAACTTCAATGAAAAAGAACTGGAACAAATTCATAGCATGGGTTGAAGATGCTTATTGGGCATGTGGTAATGTAATTCATTTTCGTACTGACATTTACGAAACTAAAATAGATTACTGTGCCTTTTGGGAAGAAATAAACTGTGGGTGGTATCAAATGTATATCTATCCATATGATGATTGGTATAACCCTACCATATCAAAAGAACGTAAATTCAGAATAGGAAAATGACTGACAGAGCACAAAAATTAATGGATTCCGTTTGGCAAGAGCGGAACACATGGGCGGACAGCGAGCAAAAACTCGTTGCCGCCATTATTCGTAAGACAATGGAATATGTGAAAACCATGACAGCACAAAAGTTAAACAACTTGACAGTGCTGGATAGGAGTGATATGATGGCATTATCCAAAGAAGTGGAGAATCTCCCATGAAACTGTTTGACTATTTCCATCAATACGATTATGGTCACGAATGGTATTTGAATGTATTTTGTACCAGATTGTTTAACCTGTTTCAGTTTAACTTAGATTGGTCTGCTTGGGCATGTAGACCCATTTTTCTGCTGAATATTTTTGGTGAAAGTTTGTTTGGGTTTAATATTTCTGTCTACAAATTTTCATTCTCTTTTGATTTCCTCGCTTATCGTCAACGTCAGTTAGATTGGTATCGCCAATGAACTTTCCAGCGTTTTTAAATAAATGGATAATTGGATTTGAACCGATTAAGTATACAATTTTTTGGTATTGGTATCGTCTTATCAATCATGATAACTGGCGTATGGATGACCACCAACGATATGCTGATTTCTGGTTAAATCTCAATCATGGTTGGGATCATATGAATTATGTTCATAAATTTGAAGAATACTGGGGTAAAGGTTCTTATCCACCAGAACGTATCATAGTATCAGAAGAAACATATGATGCTTTGATTGAACGTATTAATGCTCCACCCGATCCAAAAGTACAAGAGAGATTTCGTGAGATATTAAACAAAAAAGCACCCTGGGACGATGACTATGAGCAACCCACTACTTGATAAATTTGACGAAATATACGGAAAATCTAAGGTAGAAACTGAGAAAGAAACTAAGGAAGAACCTGTAGATAAAAGAAAAGAAATTCTTGAAGAAGCAGAAGAAGAATTTGATAGAATCATAGGCGGTAACATCCCATTTACTATATCAAATACTCCTATTAATTCTATTTCCGCCCCAGCAAAAGGAACACTTTCTATTAACGGTGGGGGTGAACTAACAGTATTTGATGGTAGCAATAATGTTGTGATACCTACAGGAACTGTAAGTAATGGTTCTTTACACATGGATGGTAGTTGGGTGACGCCAAATACCATAACATCTCATGTTGTTAAACAAAAGATGTTTACTATAGATCCTCAAAATGAAATAGAAGAACAATTTTGTAGAATTCTTCGTGATGTCACCGATAAAAGAGCAATTATAACAGGATTGACTGTTAATTCTGACGGTGGCGGAAGATTAAATTACTCTATTGAAATCGCTGGGACATATCCGTAAAACTTATCAGTGCTTGACAGACCACGATCACCCTGTTATTTTAATTGAAATTAATCAAGACCATGAACTACGATTTTCCTGAAATTAATCATATTGACGATGTGATTCCTCACATTGAAGATCTCCCTGAGTTCAAGGTGATGGTCAAGGATTGGTACACTGTCATCAATTATATGGTGGCGTTTGATGAAACGTTCTCGCTTGTTCGTGAGCGTAGTCATCATAACATGAAGATTCGCCGTGAATGTCGTGGTCTAATCTTTGATACTGCTACTGGGAAACTGATCTCTCGCCCTTACCATAAATTCTTTAATGTGGGTGAGCGAGAAGAAACTGCTATTAACAAGGTTAATCTGTATGAACCTCATGTAGTTCTGGAGAAGTTGGACGGTTCTATGATCCGTCCGATTCCTACAAAAGAAGGTTTTCGTCTTGCTACCAAAGCAGGTGTTACTGATGTAGCAATGAATGCTGAGGTGTTTATTGCTGACAAGACTAACTATCGTGAGTTCATTCTTGAACTAATTGATGATCGTAAGACACCAATCTTTGAGTGGTGTTCTCGTAAGAATCGTATCGTTGTAGATTATCCTGAAGATCGTCTTATTCTCACTGCTATTCGTGATAACGAAAATGGTAGTTATGTGCCGTATTATAAAATGGTATCGGCAGCTGGTTACGCTGACATTCCTGTTGTAAAAGCACTTGCTGGACTTGCTGTTCAAAACATTGATTTGTTTGTCAATCAGGTTCGGGAATGGGATGATGGCGAGGGTGTTGTACTACGATTTGATAGTGGGCACATGGTTAAAGTAAAAGCAGATGAGTATGTGCTTCGACACAAATCTAAAGAGCAGATCAGTCAGGAGAAAAACGTCCTCCAGACCATCCTAAATGACTCTGTAGACGACGTTGTGCCGTTGCTCACCCCTGACGACGCTACCCGTCTTAAAGCATTCCAGACGGCTTTCTGGGCGTCTGTGGACGATTTGGCGTATGAAATGGCACAGATTTATCTGGGTGGTAATACCGTGTATCCCGATAAGAAAGATTTCGCTGTGGAATTTGTTCAAAAACGGATCTTGCCGATTCATGCTCCGATCATGTATGCTATGAAAGGTGGCAAGGGTTCCCGTGCTACCATTATAGATATGATCAGCAAGTCGCTAACGACTCAAACTAAAATTGAACAAAATCGCTGGTTGTGGGGAGGTCTCAAATGGAATGTGTGATGCTATGTGGTATACCAACGTCAGGTAAATCTACATTTGTTGAACGTCTTCTCAAAACAGATTATTGGAAAAATTGTGTAGTGCTGTCCACAGATTACTACATTGATTACTATGCCAAGAAACTTGGGAAGACATACAATGAAGTGTTTGATGATTACATTGATGAAGCAACTCAAAGCATGAACAAATGCTTGGCACATGCTATCGAAAATGAGAAGCATATCATCTGGGATCAAACTAATCTTGGTGTGAAAGCACGAAGAAAGAAACTGAATAAACTTCCGTCACATTGTCACAGAGGAGCAATCTATTTTGAAGTTCCTTTGGAAGAAGCAATGGAACGTAATGAACACCGTGAAGGTAAGTTCATTCCAAAAAGCATTCTTCATAGAATGTATCACCAATTTGAAATTCCCACTGTAGCAGAAGGATTTGATTATGTCGAATGTGGAACTGAAGAAATGCTTCGTCTTCGATCTCGATGGCACTATTTGTGATGTTCGCCATCGAAGACAATTTGTAGCAACGAAACCCCGTAACTGGGATGCTTGGAATGCTGGTCTGGTAAATGATACACCTAATATAGCAGTTCAAATAGTATTTCAAGCACTTCGTAATGATCAGGAAGTTGACTTGATTATTGTTTCTGGTCGTTCAGATGACTACAAGGAACAAACGATCAAGTGGTTGACTGACAACGAAATCTTCTACGATGAGATCTATATGAGAAAGTACAAGGATCATCGTGATGATGCTGTTGTCAAAGGTGAAATTGCTGACGAAATTGAGAAGACCCATCAAATTCTTGGTGTGTTTGATGATCGGCAGCGTGTTGTCAACATGTGGATCGAGCGTGGCATCTGGGTGTTTGATGTGGGGCAAGGCAAGGGACAGTTTTGAAACTGACACAGGGGCTTGACAGCCCCTTTTTTATGGTCTATACTGTTTTCAGTTCAAACAAAAACACATGTCCAGTTCTTCCTCTTCCTCCAGCGGTATCGGTTTCCCTGGTCTGCTGACTGTTCTGTTTGTTGGTCTGAAACTTACTGGTCATATCACTTGGCCCTGGGTGTGGGTGCTGTCTCCGCTGTGGATTAGTGCTCTTATCTTTCTTTGTGCTGTTGCCACTATCGTGATTGTTGGTGTCATTACTGGTGCTTTCAAATGAAACCAAAGTATCATGTGATTCTTGAAATGGCAATCGAGCAGGGTGTTCAGCGTGGTTGGCGTCTTGCTCACAAACATGTAGAAAATCCTGAAGAGTATGTAATCATTGAGCGTATTAATGATGAAGTGATGTCTGCTATTACTGACTATTTTACCTTTGAAGATTTTGATTTCGTATGAACACCGTCCGTAAACTTGCTTCGATCAAACCTATCACCTACATCAAACCCATTGAGGGTGCTGATGCTATTGAGTGTGCCATTGTTGATGGTGGTTGGCCAGTAGTTGTCAAGAAGGGTGAGTATAATGTTGGTGATATTGCTATCTACCTTGAGATTGATAGTTGGGTTCCTCACGAACTCGCTCCATTCCTCAGTAAGGGTCAAGAACCCCGTGAGTATAATGGTGTGAAAGGTGAACGCCTCAAAACTGTTAAACTTCGTGGTCAAGTAAGTCAGGGTCTTTTGCTGCCGATTGAACTTACTTTCTGGCGTGATATTGGCACCGACCTTACCGAATCGCTGGGTATTCAGAAGTGGGAACCGCCCATCCCTGCTCAACTTCAGGGAACGATGAAGGGTAACTTCCCCCACTTCATTCCTAAAACTGACCAGGAGCGTTGCCAGAACCTTCGTAAAGACATCTTTGAGGAGCACGAAGGTGAAACCTATGAAGTAACTCTCAAACTTGATGGTAGCAGCACCACTATCTACATCAAAGATGGTGAAGTTGGTGTGTGTTCTCGGAACATTGACTTGAAGGAAACTGAAGGTAATAGTTTCTGGAAAGCAGCACGGGACCAGAATATCATCGAACCTTTGCTTGAACTGAGCAAAGAGAAAGGTGAAGAGTATGCCATCCAAGGTGAGTTGATTGGTGAGGGTATTCAGGGTAATCCCGAAAAACTCAAAGGTCAGCGTTTCTATCTGTTTGACATCTACAGCATCACTGAAGGTCGTTATTTTGAACCATTTGAGCGTTATACCGTTCTTGACCAACTGAGGATGCTTGGTGCTGATGTGGAGCATGTTCCTATCATTGACCAACACGTTTTTGTTACCCAACAATACGAAACCATTGACGACCTTCTTAACTTTGCTGAAGGTCCATCGCTGAATCCACAAACCAAACGTGAAGGTATCGTATTCAAATCGTGGGATAGTGATTTCACTTTCAAAGCGATTGCTAACTCGTATCTCCTAAAGCATAAAGACCGATGAATGAAGAAGAACTCCCAGTATCAAACGAATTCATCACATTCGTAAAAATTCAACTGAACCACGAACAAAAGCAACAACTCAATCGTTTCCTAAATTTCCACTATCTTGGTGATGTTCACTGTAATGAATATGATGAGAACTTCAAACTTGTTCCCAAATATCCAGAGAAAGAAACTGAAGAGTTCAAAGATGCTTTTTGGAGAGCAAATATGTGTGTAGATTATCAAGTCAAAGTGGTTTATGATGTGAATGGTAATTGTAAATTGGAGTTGCTATGAAGTTATTTCAATACGATAAGAAAGTTTGGGAAGGTGGTGAAACCTCACACACTTGGCAGTTTGGTATCATCAAAAATCATTCATTCCTGTGGGTGAATTATGAAAATCCTACCGCTCATCATTGGTCTTCTGGTGGATTTCATATCACACTTTCTTTTCTTGCCAGTTCTTTTTTTGGTGTAGAACTTAATAACGACAAACAATCTCTTGCTTTTGAATTTTTCACAGAATACTTTGATGGGTGGAATGAATGACTAACCAACAACGAGCAGAAGAACTCTTAAAAGTTATTTGTAAAAGTGAAGCACACAATACTGCTTGGATGCTTCAAGAAGTTCTTCAACAACTTCGTAAGCAACTATCAGGAACGAATAAGATTGATTTTACTGATGAACTGGATGTAATGTTTAATGCTGGATGGGATGAATGTCTCAAAGAGATTGATGCCATTTGTGATGAACTTTTAGAACTATGATACTAAAAGATAGGATTGTATATTATAGTGCTTGGGTAGTTTGGATTTCTTGTTGTCTATCTCCTACATTTTTTGTTGCATATCTTTCGCATCAACAGTATGATTTTGATATAAAAATGAATGAATTAAGAACAGAACTTATAGGAGTAAAAAATGACTAACACAGCATACCAAATCTGGGAAACATTCAAAGCAGAATTGATTGTAGAACCCACAGATGATATGAAAGAAGCATTAGCATCTTCTATCCGTGTGATTTCTTCTATCATTCATAGAGATGGAGTGCTTGCAAATGAACCTTGGCTTACTCATACTGCTCAAGAACTAAATGAGATTGCTGATGATATGGAGGCACTATGACTGAAAGAGCAAAAAAGATTATGGAAGCATACGAAGCAGAGGATACATACAACTTTCCAAAGGATGGAGTTGTTGCTGCTCTTCGTAAAGTTGTAGAGGAACTCAAGTATATCGGTATTACTGAAAAGAACATCCTTGAACTTGCTGATGAACTGGAAAAACTATGAAAAACTTTAATGAAATCACTTGGGCAGTTTTGTCTTTCTTTTTTATTATAATCGTTGCTGGTGCTATCATCACCTATGATGCCCAACAACAACGAGTATTATTCCAACAAACATACAATAAAAACTTGGAGTGTCGTCAAGCACTCAAAGACCAAACAGTAGGAAGAGTGAATGAGATTTGTGGCGATGTTCCTGCTATTGGAGCTTTTGTGAAATGAGAGAAGTAAAGTTTACTACAATCACCCGTGTGATTGACCCTAAGACACGAATCCATTACATTGATGCCATTGATGAGGATGGTATTCACTGGATGGCACAGATGGATCATAAAACAGAACCACATCTGTGCTTCATAAGAGAATGGAGAAAAGACCCACAGCAACCCAGAATCTATGATTAAAATTCAAAAAACTTACCATCTTGCACTTACAGAAGACCAAGCAAAAGAACTCTACCAACTTCTACGAACTGAAAGGGATAGTGGATGTCTAACACCTGATAAAGAACTGGTGCTTGTTTATCACGAACTCAAAAACCTCTTTGATACTGGAATACGATGACTGATATATCCCCAGAACTTATGGATGAAATAGTTGATAGGATGGTGAAAAAACACCAAGCACAAAAACTCTACCATAGATTGTATGATGAACTTGGTTATGATTTTGATACTTGTAATGATATTGTAGATTTGGTGGAAGATTGGTTGCCTAAGGAACAATCTGCTGCTGGTTCTCAGAACGTAAATACTGAGTTACTTGTGGAAGGATTTAATCACTGTTTACAAAAAATGAAGGAGATGTTACGATGACTAAAGAACAAATAGAGCAACTGCGAGCACTGATTCAGTGTGAGATTAACTATGCCTTACAGGAAGAAAGTGGGTATCGTTTCTCCTATGAAACCAAAGAGTTTAATGATACAGCATGGGAAACCTTCATAGATAGTTTCAAATTTAGAATGACAACAACATGACCGAACAAACTAAATCTATCCTTGCTGGAATGCAAATCGAAAACATTTGTAAATTACTTGATGGTGAGGTACAATACTACCAATGCTCCGATCTTCATTCAGAGCACAAGAAAATTGTAATTATCTACGACAAAAAGAAGAGAGGTGATAGCCTTGGGAATGTTTGATTATTTTAGATCATCATATGATCTAGGAGAACAATTTACGAATGTAGAGTGTCAAACCAAAGACATGGAGGAGGGTATTGGCGGCACCATGTCACACTACTGGTTAGATCCCAGTGGAGTTTTGTGGTATCCAGATTATGTTGGTACAAATACATTTGAGGTTATTGAGGAAGATGATCCTAGATATGATCAAACTAGGAAGTTTTTAAACTTCGAATGGGTGCCGACAGGAAAACGTGGCGTATATAGACCATATCTTATAACAAGATATGTTGAAGTATATCCTGCCGCTTGGCAGGGACAATGGGAGGACTGGCCCAGGTTGAAAATCCACTTCAAACGTGGTATACTACAAGACTACGAGGAGGTTACTCGATCATGACTGACACAAACGACAAATTTCCCCACACTGGCTTCCCCATCCGCCTGGAGCACCAGGATGGCAAGGAACGTAGAATCTGCTGGTTTCAATGCCAGAACCATCTTGACAAGCATCTGACTCGTTACAAGATCAAAGCAAAGGATGTTACCATCCTCTATCAAGATCCTGCTCTAGCCATGCCACTTCCTGTAGTGGACAAGGAAGAACCTGTAGAAACACCGAAGAAACGTGGCAGAAAACCCAAGCAGCAACTATTCTCTTCACTAGACCAATTCTTTGAACCAAATGAAAAAACTGTGGCACCTGTGGGCACTAGCACTGGGGGAGAAAGCACACAAAAAAGACGACGTGGCCGACCGAGTAGCAATCGTTAGGACTATTATATTTGTCACATATTTCGTGACAAATGCCTTTATCATCGCTGGTGTAGTTCGACACTGGAATGATCAACCAGCACAAATTATTATTGAAGGAGTACCTGATGAGCAACCAACAAGAGCAAACTTTCTATGATGAGGGAGCATTTTATTTGAAGCAAACTCCGTATGGACTTTGGCACTCTTTTGACAAAGATGGGAAGCCTATCATCACTTCTCTCACAGAAGAAGAATGTGTTAATGCTACTCGATGCTATCTTAAATGGCTTCAAGAAGGATTCCCCGAAGCACAAACACACGAAGGAGTGGTGGGAGGTAAATTGTGACTGAAGCAACTGTAATTTATCCAAAATACGAAGAATACAAAGACACTATTGTAATTGATTTTGGAAAAAATGGAATCAGTAGTTATTATATGGATAATTGGGATTTGAATGAACTGTATGAATATCTTCAAGAAAAATTTCAAAGACATCCAATTAGTAATGCAGAGCAAGTGTTAAATAAAGTTCAAGAAATTTTTATTCAGTATCATACACAGAAATGAAAAAAATCAATGAACAAATATATCATGTTTTGGACCCAACAACACCTTGGCATGATTGGTTGTGTTACTGTGAAATCTGTCATCAGTTACAAATTGTGAATCAACCCAGTCTCGGGCGATTTATGCGTTATCGTAATTACTTGAAAGAAGTTGGTGTTCTATGAACATTTTTGTCACAAATCAGTTTCCTGCCGAAAGTGCTATTTGCTTACCAGACAAACATATTGTCAAAATGCCGTTGGAATGTTGCCAGATGCTCAGCATCGTTGCTTCTTCTTGGTATCATAATTACGGTCCATTACATAAAAAAGATGGTACACCATATGCCACAAAGAAAGGTGCATTTCGTAACCACCCCTGCACACAATGGGCAGCACAAACAATTGACAATGCTTATTGGTTAATTAAACATGGCATGAATTTATGTGATGAATATATTATTCGTTATAACAAAGTTCATTCATGCTATAATACTTTACTTGAAGCATATTATCTGTTTCCGAAAGGTAAGATTACCAACGTAACACCATTCGCCCGTGCTATGCCAGATGAATTTAAACTTGACACAAGCATTGACACTTTTACTGCTTACAAGATGTATATTTCGTCCAAACCTTGGGTTGCATCTAATTATCTTCGTATGCCAGAACGTAAGCCTGAGTGGGTAGCATAATTATGTCAGAATACAATTTTGAATACGAATCTTTGTCTGAACGAATTTACCAGCTTGAGCTGCTGGTGGATCGTCTCAAGGATGAGCAAATCGAGACTGACAATACTCTGTATGAGATCCTAAACAGACTTGACACGATGGATCAAAACGAGTATACTATTAAAAACTTCGACCCTGGAGACGCCTGATGACCACATACAAAGAGATTTGGGATTCTTTGAATGAACTTGACATGATGACATCCAAGATTGGATATGTCAAAGAAATGATCGATACTTCTCTCGAAGCTATTGATAATCGTGATTACAAAAAAGCAGAATCCTTGCTGTATATCACATCTGATTATGTCAAGTATTTTCTTGATCAGTATGATACTAACTTTCAAATTGCTTGGTCAACAGCAATCAATGCTGGCAAAGAACTTGATGATGTGAGGGCAAAACTCTCTCGCCTTGAAAATCCAGAGAATCCTCAGTATACTGAAGAAGAAATGGAAGCTATGTGCAACAAAGAACAACATTCTCCGACATATTATTTGTATGACAGAAATGATCCAACTCGTAAAAATCCGTTTGATGTAGAATTATGAAAGAAATACATTTGTTTGTACAAGAAGGGTGCCGCCCCTGTCTGTATGCAGAAACACAACTCAAGAAAGTTAGTGGCTGGGAGGATGTTGTAAACATTACTCCTGCCAAAGAAAATGGTGAGTGGTCACAGTTTGCTAAGGATTGTGGTGTTCAAGCAACTCCAACTCTTGTGGCATTGATTGATGGTAACGTTGTTGCTCGTATGGCAGGATCCCGTGACATGACCAGCACATTTTGGGAAACTACAATTTATAATCATGGAAAGTAATACACTTTTTGTTTGTGAATGTGGTGATGTGAGCCACCAGCTAATCATTTCTTATGATTCGGATCCATTCCTAAATGATAGTATTTGGTTTCAAATACATCTAGGTGATGTGGGTCTATTGAGACGAATTAAATATGCTTTCTTCTATATTCTTGGTAAGAAATCCAAGTATGGTTGTGGAGCATTTTCTGAGGTTCTATTTGATAAAAGTAAAACCAAACAACTGATTGATACACTTATTAAACACTATGAGGTGATGGTTTAATGGCACTATCCGAATCTGTAGCTACCAGTTTAAAAGAAGCCGAAGCATCACTTCGTAATGCTCTAGCATATGCTGCTCGCCAAGAGCGTCCACTTGTATGTAAAACTATCTCTTCGATGATTGGTGATATTGATCAACTCATGAAGATTGATGATTTTATTGACAAGCTGGAAGAGCGTATGGGTGGAGACAAAGGAATGTTTGGTCCATTCACATAACTTTACACAAATATAAAAACAATCTTAAGAACCATTGTTTTTTGGTTAAATACATGTATAATGTGTTGAAATGCTGACACTAAGGAGCAACTATGACACTAAGTAACGAAGAATGGAATGAACTTGATTCTCTTAGGAAAGCAATCAACGAATATCCAGCATCAGTACACTGGGACAAGATGCAACGATTTGGTGATCTCATGGTAAGGTCACTGGAAGGTAAAGGAGACACATTTACGCCAACGCTCCGAGTGGACAGTTGAGCAAGTGGCACAGGGGGCTTGACGCCCCCTTTGTTTTGCCCTATATTAAGTGAGTCAACAACAGAGGACCACATGGCAACCCGCTCACGAATCGGCATCATGCTTCCTGACGAGTCTGTGCTGTCGGTGTACCACCACTTGGATGGCTATCCCGAGTGGCTGGGTCGTATTCTCAAGACCCACTATAACAGTAAAGAACTTGCTGTTATACTGATTGACGGTGGTGATATGTCTTCCTGTTGGACTGATCTGCCTATGGATCAGGATGGTAATCCATCTGAGTATGGTCCGAACTACTATTCTCAACGTGGCGAAGATTGTCCTCCTCGCCTCGATGATAACAAGTATGACTATCTTGCTGATGGCGAAGAGTATGCCTACCTGTTCACCCTCGATGGTGAGTGGATCTGCTATGATCGCCACCAGTTTGAGGAGAACACTATGCCCACCGTTGCCGAGATTCCTTCTGGAGCACTGGCAGTCTGACAACTGGCACACACCACCCCACAACGGGGTGGTTCCACCCCTATAATGAGTACATGCTCAGAAGAGAGCATTTCGTAAACCTTATCATTTTATTACCATGAGCAAGCAACTTCTGATTCAAATGCTTCGTAAGGGCGCCAATGGAGAGCAAATCCTGAGCATTCTTGATGTTATTGCTGGCGATACTGTGATTGAAGAAATCGCCACGACTCAGCCCACTCTCGACGAGATTCCTTTCTGATTATGATTTCGCTTCCTGTGATCGACCACCCCATCATTGAAGACACTAATGATGATGCTCATGTTGATCAGAATGATCTAAGTATCACACTGACATATGCTGAGCATGAAATGCTGTGTGATGTGCTGCTTCAAGCAGTCAACATGATGGAGTTTGCTTGTCCTTATGGGTATTTTAATCTGCCCATGGATAGTGAACTGATTCAACGATTCTCTATGATTGAGAATCTTCGTGAACGATTTAACACTGCCTGGTCCGACCGCTTTGATGATCATGAAATTTATTGATCTTGAATTTAAACAGCATCCTGTCCTCGGTGGTGGTGATGCTGTACAAGCACTACACTTCTTTCCTAATGGTTATGGTGTAAGTGTGGTACGATTCCCTGGATCGTATGGTTATGCTGAAGGACTGTATGAAGTAGCAGTTCTTGAAGGTAGCATAGATGACTATGAACTATGCTATGATACTCCAATCACCGATGATATTCTTGGTCATCGTGATGAGACTGATGTAGAAAACATTATTCAAGAAGTTCAATCACTCTGAGGTAAATTATGACTCGTTACAATGATCCCAACACCCCTGTTGCTATTGTTATTGGTGGTGGATTTGTAGTTGTTGTTGCTCTGCTATTCTTTGGTGGACCACTCTACAATGTGTGGCAACAATCTCTTGCTGGTAAAGCAGAACTACAGAAGGCAGAATATACTCGTCAGGTAGCAGTTCTGGAAGCACAAGCAAAGAAAGATTCGGCACAACAACTTGCTGATGCTGAAATCATTCGTGCCACTGGTGTTGCTAAGGCGAACCAAATCATTGGTGATTCGCTGAAGGACAACCGTGAGTATCTTCAGTATCTGTATATCACTGGTCTGGAAGAAGGTTCCAACAAAGGTAACGTGACCATCTATGTTCCGACTGAAGGTGGTATGCCCGTCCCTACTCTCCAAATGAACAAATGATTGAACTCCTCGCCAGTGCTCTTATTGCTTCAAGCAATCAATCTGAAGACATTAACAAGTTCTGTGCTTATGTTGTGGGCATCCCATATGCTAGCGATAATTTCACTGACGAGGAATGGGAACGGTTTAAATATTGTAGAGAGCAATTAGGATATGATAACTAACGATGGATATGCTACGGTTCCCTGGGGGAACCGTTTTGTTTTAATATACAATGGACAACAGCTCAGTGATCACAAGACAGATGATCAAGCAATCGAAGCACTGAAAAAACATAGAGAGAAAAACAAACCGAAGCCACCCAAGGGTGCCAGTAAGAAAACTGGCACACGCCGCAAGTCAAAAGGCAAACTTGACCTATAATACATGTAGTTGAGGAACCACTATGTACAACGTCACTGAAGATCAAGTCAATGATGCAGTTGAACTTGTATTCGACACGCTTCAATTGCCACCTAGGTTAGCAGATGATTTTTACATGCTGCTTGTCAACTGGCTAGACATGAAAGATGTTGAAATCATTGAATAAAAAATAAATATAGGTAAATGGCAAGATAAGATGGCAGCAACTAATCTAAAAGAGAGTCTACAATGCCTTGCTTTTGCTTATTTTGCCGATAATACTAAAGTAGACAGTACACACGAAGAAGAATGGTATAATATATTTGCTCCAGACACATCAACGACACCAAAGAGTCTGAGAGCACAATACAAACAATACCTAAGTTCTTTGTACAGTGAAAAGATATTTGAACAAGTAATAGAAAAATACCACAGCACAGTAACACCAAAATCAGGTAAAGTGAGTATTGATGCTGCTGTGAAGAAAGTATATTTGGTAGTAAAAAAAGTAGTAGATTCAAACCTATTCACATCTGGTCTGAAGAATTATATGTTCTTAGATCAGATGGATCCTTTCACTATTGCTGTGAAAGATGATTCTTTGAAAAGAATAGCGAGAGCATTTAATCTATCAGGCAAAGCAGATTTATTCTCTCCAGCAGATATTTTTATTGTTAAAAGAGATAAGATCACTGAGATATTATCTGAATATAGTAAGCATGTATTAAATGCTGATGATAATGAATTGCTTGGCAACATGTCATGGGGAACAACTGGCAAGAACACATACAGAACAATATCAAATAATTTCTTCAAGAAAAGATATTTGGTTGCTGTGTCATTAAAACTACCAGAAACTATATCTGGTGCTGGTGTGTTGAAGATTGTGGGCACAGAGAATGTAGAACCACATCTATTAGATTTCATTGATCCTTATACTAAATTGATAGCAGCAATGCTAGCACACCCAGAAAAAACATCTAAACTAATCGACAAGGTAGTTGATATAGAGTTTGATAACTTCAGAATCACTCCTGCTATTCTATCGTGGGAGTATCCAATCACATTTAGATATGCTGAAGTGATGGATCCACGTAATAGTAATCAAGCATTATACAAAAGAAATTTAAGATTTAAACTATTCACCTGGAGTAATGCTGGTTTCAATGCACAATGGTACAAAGGGCAGGGAGCACCTGGAAACTGGACTGGAGGTGCTGGCACCGAATCTCTTGGCGAACTTTTCGTAAAGTATAATGAATACCCACAAATACTCAAAGAATTAGTTGACATAAGAGAGAAAGCATTTTACTTTGCTATTCATAACTCAGAAAAAGCACCAAATATAGATGCTAAGTCCAAAGGACAATATAATAAAGCATTGGATGAAATTAGAAATCCAAAGATATTATCTGCCGACTTATCAAAGAATATCATTAAGTTCTTCAGTGAATACTCACCTAATTCAAAAGCATATCTAACATACCAAACAAAGGTTGTGAAAGATACCACTAAACAAATGAAAAAAGCATCCACCACGGTGACAACAGATCCTAAGAGATTGAATGCACATTATGTTGCTTCTCAGTGTGCCTGGTTCTTATTCAGGGGTGGAGAAACATTACACAAACATCTTAAGAAGAGAATGTTCTTATCATTGTTTGGATTGATTACTAAGAGTGGATATAAAATCTTCCAAGGTGAAGAAGAAACAGTCATGGAAGATTTTGTAATGAAAGTAATACAGAAGAACAAGAAAAATGTTGTGGCATACTTTAATTCATCACCACACATCGTCTTGTCATAGTGGACAGTTTGCAAACCGACACAGGGGCTTGACCAGCCCCTTTTTCATGCTATGATACGAGGGTAGTCAAGGGAGAACCCCTATGAGC